>ULVX01051904.1_pt1 | contig 16765 bp, 17 predicted proteins | sample 1959811 | NCBI WGS metagenome assembly ULVX01 (sample SAMEA4835797, study PRJEB28245) | human gut metagenome | biome: gut microbiome; material: fecal sample | place: Denmark | collected 2008
TAATCTCAGCAATTGCTTCATTATCCTTTTTTCTTGCTCTAACAATTAAACCCTTTTCCATTTCCTATTTCCCTTTTCTAGAATGGCCCAAAACCACCAAAACTTCCAAAATCATTGTTGAATGAAGAATCATTCATCGCATTAAATGAATCATTCATTGCGTTATATGAATCATGCATCGTAAAATCCAAACTTTCTTGACATGCCTGTTCAGATATATGCGTGCTCTCTTGCATAAATCTATCCATTTCTTGTTGATTCAACAATTGTTGATTCATTAATTGCTGTTGATCAAACAACATATCATCATTCATCATTTGTCTATGCAAACTGTTATTATCATCATAGTTGTAAGATGAAGATTTTGTATGACCTTTACTATTTCCATCCATTTTTTTCTTTGAATTACGACATGCTTTACGAATTTCATTTTCACGCAAATTACGCTCTCTTTCCAATTGTTCTGAAATCTGACGACTTAAATCATCCTCTTCTAAACTCGCAAAAACAGTTTCTTTTTGTGCATCTTGTTCCTTTGTTTTATTTGGTTTTACCTCTTCCTTTTGAGTATGTACTGTTTTTTCTACCTTTTGTTTAACAGGCTTTTTCTTAACAGTTTCAGTTGTATATTTCAAAGAATCATCTTGTATACCAAAAACACCTAAAATCTTAATCAACTCATTTGTGCTAATTTTTTTATTGCTGCCCAATAAAATATCCTGTTTCAATCGATCTAAACTTGTATATACCTTATCCGAGTTAACACATACTGCACTAGCATTTGGAAATACTACACAATATTTCACAAATACATCTATGCCTTTATCATCCAAAATGTTTTTTAAAATTTTCATTTGTCGATAAGACTGTTTTAATGGATTTTCTATTTCGTCATCTTGTCCGTTTGCTCGTTCATAATCCCAAACATTGTCTTCTTCTTCACCATAAATGCTACCTATATGGCTTTTGACTTCTACAATCCAAATACCATTTTTACTCACTACTAAAGAATCAATTTCAGATCTTCCCATATTATCCTTAATCCCAACATTGTTTAAAACATAATAGTTGCTTGGTAGCGTTTCTAATGAATTGGCTACATGGTTTTCACAATCAATGCCTTGCTGTAACATATTCGCTATATTCTTTACTTTATTACGTTTATAGCGTGCATTCGCAAAAATGATCATTCCAACAAAAATCATTCCCATTGCGAAAAATGGATTATTTGCACCTGTATAATCTTCTTCAGATAATACAACTCCATCATGAATTGGAATCGACATATAACTATTTCCTTGATTCATTATAGAAAGAAACATACCTACCCCAATTACAGCAATTATCAATCCTATAACAAGAAAAACTGTCATTCTACTTTTTATCGCATTTGCTTCATTTAATTTATCCTGATTTCCATTATGTGAACTCATATTATATACGTTTGCCATGATTATACTTTCCTCCTATTAATTAAGTGACCTTGATAAATGATAACTTAAAGTATTGTAGTCATAGCGATTACAAGTCATTTGCGCATTATCTCTACCAATATAAATCATTTGATTTTCATCTAAATGATCAACTGCATATACCATTGGGGCACCAGACTCTGGAGTAATATGAATACCTCCGCCTTCAACTGTATATGTTCCATGCACCTCTTCATATTTGGAAACCATCATATCGCTAATATTCAAACTATAATATGTAAATGTTCCATCCAAATTGTAAATATAGAAATTATTCTGATTCGTTAATTTCCCCGGTGATTGCCATGTTCCATATAACATATTCGGATCTATATCATCCGTTTTATATGAACTACATCCTGTTAAACCAATAACTACTATTAATAAAAATAGTATTTTCTTTATTTTTCTCATTGTTATTTCCTCTCTGATCAATACATTTGATACAAACTATTAATATAATTAAATACTTCTGAACTAATTTGTTTTAAATCTTCTGGATGTTCCACATACATAGCTGCCGCATCCGCAAAGCCTTCTGATGAACTATAATTTGAATAATCACTAATTAACGATCCATATTGACTATAAAGATTTTGCCATGTTGCTCCATCCGAAATACCTCTCCAAGTATAAGAATTTCCATATGAAAAATCGAATATATGTGATAATTCATGAGCTACAGTATGATATTGCCATGGTCTGTCATCTTCACCATCAATATTAAGTTGTAAAAAGATATTCATATTTGATGAGTGAGCAAAAGCATATGTATTACCATATTCACCTAAACTTGTAGTCATGTTATAAGCATTACAATATTGAATAAAAGTATCATGCGTGCATAAATTGATCATGCCACATCTATTTAATAAAAATTGTGGTTGCGTACGAATGTACTCATTAATATAAGTTTCAACATCTCCCTTTTTAAATGTGTTTCCAGACACCAAATTAATAGGAGGTAAACCATCATAATATAAAATTTGATCTTCAATTATTTGATTATATTCAGCTTCAGCAGCTAATCGAGCAGCCTCTTCTTGTTCTAATTGTTGATTATATAATTCACAAGCCTTCACATAATCATTTTTCAAAGGCATTGTTACAATCATAATAAGAGCTAAACAAACCGCAATCACACCACGACAAATCAAGCGTACTTTTTGATATTTTAAATTATAATTATCAACAAAATCCTTATATGCTTGCTGATCACCCTCTGAAAACATACTTTGAAGAATACGATAATAACATTGTCTATCAACATCACTCATTATCTGAAGTTCATTCTTTACATTCTCATTTGCTGAGCAATCAATATAATCTTGTAACAATTCAAATTCACTCTTTTTATTTCGCTTATAAACAAATGCCAAATAAATAATTGTAATAAATAATGCCAACAACACAGCTAATGAACTATCCATATGTTCAATCACAGTCTGATCTATAATTGTAAGATTCTCAGTTCCTCTTAGCTGTTCGTAATTTGCTACAAAACCATATGTTAAGCCAAATATACCTGTAGCGATTATTATTTTCTTTTTTTCCATTTTAAGTCCTCTTTCTAAGGCTTATCTCGCCTTTCACTATATAAGACGAGATAAACTTAGATTTGGACATATATTTTTTAAAAAAATTTAAATATTTGTTGCTTTTAATAAATAATGGATACTCTTAATGCATTTCAACATAACTTCATCATTGTAAAGTGGCCAAGTTCCATTGTTTGATGACTCATCTAAAGTAGCTGACTTATACAATAAAAATAAAAACATAAACACATTTGTTTTTAAATATTCATCATGACAACCAATCAATGCACCACACTTATAACTCACATTATTGGGACTAATTTCAACCAATTTATTTTTTAAGATAAAGCTAGTCTTAACATTAATACGAGTGATCATATCCTCTGCACAACTTGCTACAATTTCAGGACGATAATTATTCTTTTCTAAAATACGATCTGCAATTTTATCTAAGAACACACCTACTGTAGTAAATGTTTCTTTAAATGAACACTCCGCTCTTTTTTCAAGTTGATCAATGATTCCATAAATTTCTTTATCCTTTACTTGCAAGTCATCAAAAACATGATGATATTTATAATGCGTATCATCCTTTTGAGTTTGTTGCACTGTAGCCTCTAGTGCCTGTTCAAATACAGACTTTTCCTCTTCAACAACTACATTCTCTTCTTCTAAAGCTGGAATTAACGGAATAGCCTCTTTTTCTGTTTGTTCTTCACGTACTTCATCAAGAATAACATTTGTATCCACAATACTATTTTCTTTACTTACATCTACTTCAACGTCTTTACCTTCATACTTCTTCAACTGACATTCAATATCTACTAAACGATCCGAATCATTCTGCAACTCTTTTGTTAAAACATCCATCTGATCCTGGATATCTTTCTTTGCGATTTCTAAAGTATCTAATTTCTCCTTAGCCCTCTTGATTTGAATTAATAAATCCCCCTTTTCCTTTTGAAGATTTTCTATATTCGCCTTTTTTGCCTTTTCCATTTCTTCCTTTTCCTGTTTCAAAGCCTCAATCTCAGCTAATTTTTGTTTAATTAATTCATCAAAATTTTTAGTTTCTATGTTCTTATCTCCCTATTTCTTTTCATTCAATACAATTGTTACCTTTATTTAAAATTAAAACCTTACTACATCAAAAATAAACTCACACCAACCCTCTTTTACTAAATAACATTCTATTTTCTAACTTAAACCCTTATATACATAACTACATTATAAGTGATACATCCATTTATTACTAGACGATTTATAACCACTTAATTAATTACCAACAAACTCCTCATACCAATATGTATAGTAAATAGTTCCACACTCAGTTTGATGTGTATCAATTCCATAATGACCATTCATCCAACCTTCCGCAAAGAACGCTTCATTTAATGCTGCTTTAGCTGCACTATTAGCCTCATCATAAGATGTATAAGCACCATAAGGAATCGTATCATCACAAGCTGGAATTGTTTCTGGCACAAGTATGATTTCTCTTTCTCCATTATCTTCAGGTTGTGGCGTTTCCTTTACCTCTGGAACATAAGTATCATTTGAATTGGATTCAATTTGCTCATTATAACCAGTTACTTGATCATTTGCATTTGAATTTTCCTCTATAGATTCATTCTCATTTGACTCTTTATTTTGTTCCTTTTGTCCCTTTTGTTCTTCTACCACTTCTACTTTTTCTTTATTGTTTTTTACCTTATCATCACTAAAATCATTTGTACTAGAACAACCAACCAATAATGCACTTAACAAAAACATCGAACTAAACACTTTTTTATTTAACATTTTCTTTACCTCATTTTTAAAATTATCATTCCAATAAATAAGAGCGTAAATAGTAAGCTCCATACATTTCTTTTTACAATCAACAACAATTCTTTATATGTAAAATCTGACAAACAACTACAATAGATTCCATTAAAACATTTTCTTTGAAAAGGACTCAGCCTTAAATACTTAATAATCTCTTTCACACTCAACTGATAGAGTACAATCAAATCAATTCCTTTTTTATCTAAATATCTGCTCAACCAATCTAATTCATGTTGCATACCAACATCTCCTTTTTAAAAGCCCATACTCATCTGAACTTGTTGATCAAACATTTGTTGCTGTTGCTCAAACATCTGTTGCTGCTGTTGATTAGCCAATTCATTTTGTTGTTGTACAATCATATCTTGTTGCTGCAAATAAGATTCAACCTCTTCATTAAAACGACGAAATTCTTCTCTAAACAACGCTTCATCTTGCATAGCAACCTCTCTAAAATAGGCTAATTGATCATCTGTGAAACCTCCATAGTATTGTGCTAAATCCAATTCTGCGTCTACCCATTCTTCATAAGACGCAAAATTTTGTTCTTGAAATGTAGATGGATCTTCATAATCAACACCACTATTACTTGCACACCCTGTAAAACACACTAACATCACTAATAAACCGATAACCTTTTTCATTTTCATTTCCTCCTTATTTACCTCTTCACTATATAAGACGAAGTCATTCTTCAATTGGTTGTATAAAAATATAAATTTTTTTATTTTTTTTAATACATCTGATACAAATTATTCATAAAATTGTAAATATCCATATTTGCTTCTTTCAATTCATCTGGATGATTGATATACATTTCACCTGCATCCGCAAAGAATTCTGCCGTATCATCTCTACCATACTCTCCTAAACTTCCAGGAGCCATTTCATGTAATCTTTGCCATTCATAACTATCAGAAATACCGTAATATGTATAATAATTCGCATGTGCAAAATCAAAGATATGTGTTAACTCATGACTCACTGTCCCTTTTTGATCATAATCTTTATCTACATCCATTTGTAAAGTAATCGAAAAATCACTAGCAGATGCATATGCATAGGTTCCAAATCCTCTATTATCAATATCCATACCATCCGCAACTGCAATCGCATCAAAATTTTGAGGTTCACAAAATTTAATCAATCGACAATTATCCAATAAGAACTGCGGTTGTGTTCTAATAAATTCATCCACATATTTCTGAACGTCTCCCGTCTTTAAATTATTACCAGGAAGAATCTCAATTGTAGGTAAACCCTCATAATATAAATATTGTTCTGTAATAATCTGGTTGTATGCCTCTTCCTGCTGTCTAAGAATCTCATTATATTGCTCCTTAGCCGATACATAATCTGAGTGAACCGGACTCAAAACTAAAATCAATGCACAACATATGACTCCCAACAATCCAAATTTCACAAACTTATTTGTCTTGGGCTGTTTCTTTTCAATATAACTCAAACAATCCGCTACATCATCCAAATCAAAATGATCTTGATAATAATCATAGACACCCTGTTTTGTTTCTTCATCCAACATTTCAAACTTCTCTAAATCAGAAACTGAAAACTTTGTACGAATAAATTCCTCCGTTAAAATATTAGGATCTATCTTTTCCTTGTTATAAGTCAAAACCAACACCAACAATCCACTCAATAATCCAACCAAGAATGACATTTGAAAATCAAAACCATTAATAAGCGCCTGATCAACCATATTAATTTCTTCAGTCCCAATTAAATCTTGATATCCATACAACAATGAAAATACACCCACAAATACTACAATCGATAAAAATACTTTATTTTTAGTCATACTAAATCTCTCCTTCTTACTTTGTTTTTTATCCTTACACTATTAAGACGAAGGAAATTTAGAATTGGTTATATAAAAAATAAAAAAAATTAAATTATTTTCTAATTATTACGTTAAAACTATAAATAATCGTTAGAACATAAAAAAAAGAGAACTCCATGTTCCCTTATATAAGAAGTGCTACCATCTTAAACACAAAGACTACAATCAAAAGAATACCAATCCATTTAATGCATTTAAAAGTAAACTTAATCGCAAAATAAATCAAAGCTATTGAAGCCACTAAACCAAGAATGTCTGACATCTTTCAACCTCCAATTTAACACCTATTTTAATTCATTTTCACCTTCCTTTCAATAGGGCGGTTTGCTATAATGAAAGGTACACGAATACAGAGGAGTGATACAATGCGAACACCAGATTTAAACTGGCTAAAAGACTCACGTATCTTTCAAGTCAACCGACTACAAGCATACAGTGATCATAAATATACAATTGGAAAAGACAAAAAACCAAGCTCTTTTTCCCTAAATGGAACATGGAAATTCAACCAATCCAAAAACTTTGATACATGCTTTAAATTCTTCTATAACACAGAATTTAATGATGCCAATTGGAACGATATACAAGTTCCCGGACACATTCAACTTCAAGGATTTGATAATCCCCACTATACAGATGTGACATACCCATGGGATGGACATGACGTAGTAAAACCCGGCCAAATTGACATGGACAAAAACAAAGTCTATCAATACCGTAAAACATTTGATTTACCACAAGACTTCATTGGCAATAAACTCATTCTATCCTTTGAAGGTGTTGAATCCAATATCTACGTATGGCTAAATGGTAAATTTATCGGATACTCAGAAGATTCCTTTACCCCAAGCCGTTTTGACATCACAAAATACACACAAGAAAAAGATAACGTACTTAGCGTACGCATCTTTCAAAAATGCACAGGCACATGGCTAGAAGACCAAGACATGTGGCGCTTTAGCGGAATCTTTAGAGATGTCATGATCTACAAACAACCAAGTCAACACATACAAGACTTAAAGATCGATACAAATATTGATTTAGACACCAAAAAAAGTATTCTTACATGCACATGTAAAATGACTAGTAATGAAAGCCATATACTACAAGCCAAACTATACGATCCACAAGGAAATATCGTATGGAATGGCAATATGCAAGATACATTTGAAATACCTGTAGAAAATACAAGTCTTTGGAGTAGTGAATACCCAAACCTATACCAATTAGAAATTGTTCTATACGATGCAAACAACGAAATCATTGAAACCATTCAAGAACAAGTGGGATTTCGTAAATTCACACTCGAATATGGCATTATGAAACTCAATGGAAAACGCATCGTATTCCACGGCATCAACCGCCACGAATGGAACGCCAAAACAGGAAGAGCCATTACATATGAACAAATGGAAGAAGACATCCATATGCTAAAGGCATTAAACATCAATGCCGTAAGAACATCCCACTATCCAAACAACAGCTATTGGTATAAGTTATGCGACCAATATGGAATCTATGTCATTGACGAAATGAATCTAGAAACACATGGTGCTAATGACATCATCCCACAAAACAAAACAGAATGGACCGATTGTTTATTAGATCGTGCAAGAAGCATGTACGAAAGAGATAAAAACCACGCATGCATCTTAATGTGGTCACTAGGAAATGAAGCTGGAAGCGGATCCAACTTTATGATTCTACACGACTACTTCAAAGAACAAGATGCATCAAGACTTGTACACTATGAAGGCATCACACAAGATCGAACATTTGAAAATGCCAGTGACATCGAATCTAGAATGTATGCCACACCACAAAGTATAAAAGACTATCTAGAAAGCCATCCAATGAAACCATTTATGCTATGTGAATATATGCACGCCATGGGAAATAGTCTAGGAGGCATGGAAGAATATACAAACCTAGAAGACGAATACGAACAATACCAAGGCGGATTTGTATGGGACTATGTAGACCAAGCCATTGAAAAAGACGGCAAATACTACTACGGAAAAGACTTTGACGATTATCCAAACGATTCTAACTTCTGTGGAGACGGTATCCTTCTAGCCAATCGACAAGAAACTGGCAAAAGCCAAGAACTCAAACAACTCTACAGATATGTCGATATGGAAATCCATTTTGATTCTGTAACCATCAAAAACAAAAACCTATTCTACGACCTAGGTAAAGACACCTTTATCTTTGAACTCAAACGAAATGGACTAGCCATTCAATCCGGCATCTTTAAAACAAGTGTAGAACCAGGCACTACAAAAACAATGCCCGTACAATTTAAACAAATCAATACGCCAGGCTACTATACAAAAACCATCTACTACAAAACACCACTTGGTATTCAAGCTTTTGACCAACAAGTCTTTGAAGTCAAACAAGACCAACCCAAAGAAAGTGCAATGCTTGTAGTGGAAGGACAAAATACAATTGGCATTCAATTTATGGACACTGAATATCTATTCGACAAACGAAAAGGCTTAGTATCCATTCAAGTAAACAATACAGAATTACTTCAAGAAGCACCAAAACCTGTCTTCTACAGAGCCTTAACCGACAATGATCGTGGTGCCAAACAAACCTATGCCAACTGGCTTAACGCAAGCCTATTCCAAAATGTCATTGACTTTAAAATGATACGCAACTCCAAATGCGCACAAATGATCTATACAATTCAACTAGAATCCATTGAAGAAGAATGTAAACTCGTCTATACAGTCTACAACAATCAAAGTATTCAAATCCAATTGCACTTAGACAAAAACTCAAAAAGACAAACCCTACCACTATTTGGAATTGAGTTTGCCCTAAAAGAAACATTTAAAAACTTTGCGTATTTTGGAAAAGGCGAAAAAGACACATATATAGATCGAAATCACGCACTAACCGATTTCTACTCTGAAAATGTAGATACAAACTACATTCCATACTTAAAACCACAAGAACACGGCAATCATACCGACTGCAAATGGTGCTGCCTATCTGATGGAACAAACACATTCAACATCAAAGCAGAAAACATGGAATGTCAAGCCAGCAAATATTCCTTTATGCACTTATATAACGCAAAACACACGTTTGAATTGCCACAAACCCACACAACCTATTTAAGAATCACAAAACAACAAATGGGCGTAGGCGGAATCAATAGCTGGGGTGCTAAAGTACAACCCCAATATTTGATTGATCAATCGAAAAACCTCGACTTTACATGTACACTTTACATTTCAAAGAAGGATTAATCTCCTTCTTTTTATTTACCTTCAAATTTCAAATTTAAAATCAAGTATTGACAACAAATTACTATCTAGCTATCATTTAATCACAAAGAAATCTTTTTCCGGAGTGAGAAAGATATTATTACTTTTTCAAAGAAAAGAAGTTCACGGTGAGCTTCTTTTTATCTTATAGTCATTTAGAGTTGTAAAACACCAAAATTATCACTTCCCCAACAAATTCATAATCAAATAATTCTATAAACAGATTTCAAGATTCCTTAAATGAAATTTAGATTATTTTGTTTTGAAACACAAAAGCCAAAAGACAAATCTAAATGTTACCAAGACAAGAATCAAATATTATAAAAGGTAGGCTTGTGCCTACCAATTATGCGGACTAAGCGTCCTGATATTTTTTACAAGAACTTTATGCAATATTTATTATCAAAAATCAAAAATCTTTATAAATTATTTTATAGACTTTTTTCTTCTCGAAACAGAGGTTGAAATCACCGGTTTAGATTTCTAGTATGTTTATGCTTACATTGTTTTAATTACTTATACTCAACGCAAAATAGGAGAGACTAAAACAGCCTGCAAACACTTTATAATGGCATTCATCGACTGCACCAACAAATTTCCCCAAACATTTGCAATCAAATTCTAGAGGCTCAGCAGCAAGCACACCTGCGGCAGTTACAAAATTTTATTAGCCAATCTTAAAATCTCTTGCATAATGTTATTCGGTGTAGTATATAATTGCATAAATTGCGGTGGTCGTCTTCGAACAACACCTAGAAGGAGCCTGATGCGTCGGGTTCTTTTTCTTTTGTCAAAAAATATAGACATTGATTCGAAATTCTCGCTTGAAGAGAAGAAAGAAAAACCGCAGACGAAAATTCCTGCGATTCCTATCTTACTCTTTACATTTTATTCTTTGTTGGCATCGGAACAAACTCCAGCTTTAATTGCATCCCTAATCCATGAGCAAGTTTTTTCACCATACTCAGACTGGGATTTCTTGTTCCATTCTCAATCCGGCTTATATCTGCCTGCGTTATTCCGGTTTTAGCTGATAAATCTTTCTGTGTCATATTCTGTTGCACTCTTGCATCAATCATCGCCTGGATAATATCATATTCCGGTTGCAATGCATCATATTCTGCCTTTACCTCCGGATTCTGCAATGCTCTTTTCTTATAATCTTTATAGCTACTCATTGCCATACCTCCGTTCATAATCTGATTTATACTTCTTTGCCAGTTCTTTTTCTGCCTTTGGTGTTTTCTGCGATTTCTTTATAAATCCATTAGTCAGTACCGCCTTCTTTCCTACAATAAAGAAATACAGTACTCTTGTAATATCTGATCCCTGCTTGGTGCGAAGCTCAAATATTCCATTTTCCAATGGTTTTGAATATGGCTCACGAAGCAATGGACCGTTCATTTCCAGTAAGTCAATTGTCCGCAATGTTTTTGCCAGCAACTTAGGCTCCAGGGAATCTAATAGTTCCTGCACAGGGCATCTTCCATCTTCTGTATCATATAAAATGATCTCGTACATTAGTATGCTCCTTCCTCTTTATAATCATAATATGTCGTATTCAACATATTGTCAAGGTAATTCCAAACACTTTTTCATCCTAAAAAATCGATTTAAAGTATCAGTGAATTGGTCACTTTTTTAATAACTTACAATTATTCGTGTTTTATGCTAAATTATAAGTCGAGATAGAAATATCTTTAGTGAACAAGCACTATAAGCTGAAGACAATAGGAAGTCGATAAAACATCCTAATCATTGTTGCTAATAGCGATGAGCTGACAGCCAGAATAAAACTTGCTTAAAGATTATACTGATGTCTTAGAACATCTTTTTTATGCGATTTTATGCTTAATTTTCAAAATTCTCAAGATAATCAAGTCTTTGATTTACACCTTTTTTTTGTATATTACATGTAGAGATAAAAAAATTAGCCACTCCAATATCCAACCGATTACTCAATCGTTTCAAAGAATAAGCGGGATATAAGTGAAGAGCAAGTCGATATTATTGTGTTCGCTTATATCGATTGGACCCACTTTTTTATGCAATTTTCAAAATAAACTAATCATTAATGAAATCTTTGATAAAACATGCTATTATGACAGTACGAAAAAAGAAATATCTATTTTGATAGTGGTAATTCTTTAATAGAACCGATAAAGTTTGGCGATTCCCTGCCGAAGACGTTGAAACGGGAGACGATAAAGTGATATAGAGGAGGCATTGCTTCCTCTATTGTTTTTATGCCAACGACTTTAAAAGTGGCATTAATACATATATTTGCAGAATAAGAATCTAATGAATTGCCTTTTAGTTTCACACAACTAGAAGAATTAGTGTATGTTTATTAAGTAAGAAAATGATATAAATGACTAAACAGATTTATTTTGAAAATACTCCAGAATATGGAGATTTGTATATTGATTATATTTTTCATTACGATGATCAGCCTATACTATTTACCTTAAAAGATGATTTTTCAAATTTATACTTATGCGTATGTTATGAATTATGCGAATACCAAAAATGGTTTATCGCAAATATTGATTTTAATGATTTGAAAGAAATGAATGACAACAAGAAGAGTGTTCTAGAATCATTTTTGAAAAACCAATCTCTATTACAAGCTCAAAGAAAAAGATTTCTATTTAGAAACAGATTATGAAGAACAAGAAAAATTTAATGCATTTTATGCACAAGAAGATCATTATAACAATTAACCGTTCTTATGAAGTCAGATTCCACAAGGATGCCTTTTTATATTATTTACGCTACACAAAAAAAGCCTGGCCTCCATATCAATCAAGTTGAGGTAGGATTCCAGGGTGCGCACCTCACGCCTTCGTCGAAGATATTGTATCACATTTTTTAAAGTGTTTAATCAATATTCAACCCTTTTTACCATCCTTTAGAAAACCAATCACAATCATGACTCTACCTATTGGAAAGGCTGCAATAATACTCACACTATGTAAGTAATTCATTGAACTTTGTGAATGAATTGTAATCTTTTATATAGCATTTCATCTTCTTTTAATTCATGATGACATTAATGTAATTGAATCAAAGCTTGTTGCATATGAAAATATGACAACAGGACAGATTTTTTATTATATTTATTTACACGTTTCATAAATATACGTATTGAATATATACGTATATTTTAATATACTATTTAAAAAGGAGGCAAACAATATGCTATCAATTTATCCAGCATGTTTCTTTGAAGAAGAAAATCATTATTCCGTTATTTTTCCAGACTTCAATTCCCTTTCCACTTGCGGAGATTCTCTACAAGACGCTATGGAAATGGCCATTGATTGTCTAGCCGGTGCATTATTCAGTGCAAAACTAGACAATGAAGATAGTCCAATTCCTTCAAAGTTAGAAGAAATTAATCCAACACAAATCGCATCTGAACTTGAATTCGAATTTAAACAATCTTTTGTCACCCTTGTATCTGTTGATGTTGAAGAATATGCGAAAACCCATTTCAACAAGGCTATCAAGAAAACACTCACAATTCCCGAATGGTTAAACAAAGAAGCCATGAGTAAGAAAATCAATTTTTCGCAAGTACTTCAAGAAGCATTAATTGCCAAATTACACTCCAATTAAAGCACCAACAAGCCCCATACCTTCTATAGATACGGGGCTTTAAACTATTCTTTTTTACCCGGATTACAAATGATAATACAACCAGCACCCTCAAATTCTTGAAAGCCATGTTTAACATAAAAAGCCACATTGCTCTTGTCTTCAGGCATACCATCAATATATAAACAATCCTTATACTTCTCTTTAACAAGTTCAATCAAATGACCTGCAATACCCAAACCTTGATATTTTGAATCACTCTTTCATTTCATATTGAATCGAACCATGACCATCACAAATATCAACTCTAGCCATAGCACCATTCACCACATACATATGCGGATACGTATGTCCAATGTCCATCTTAAATACAACATCTATATCAGGTAGTGCCCTTTTAAATGCCTCTTCATATCCAATTAAATCCGAAACATTCTTAAATAAAACACGACCAACCAAGATAGCTTTTGTATATTTAAAATACCCCATATACTTCATCTTCAATAAAGCACGATATACATCACATGAATTCATTGAAAAAACATCAAAAAACCAAATAACACCATCCGATTTATAACGCTCATTAAATTCTTCTACAAAATCATAAGGCGTACCCGCCATATCATTGATACTTTCAAAACATCCACCAAGCAATCTTCCAGAAACATCACAACTACCAACATACTCCGTCTTCGTATTTAATATAGGCGCTCCATCATTATAAAAATCAACATCCTGATGCATTGAACTTGAATGAAGTTCTCTCTTCTTTCCCTTTAAAAAATCAAGACACAAACCCGAATATTCATTAATACCATATTCATCAAAGCTACCCGCATTAAAACCATACACCGTAGCCAAATCACACTTACAAGTTACAGGAAATAATAAATTTGTAGGATCACTCGCACCCAAGTACCACTTAGGATTCTTTTCAATCAAATCAAAATCAATATACGGTAATGTCTCAAACTGAAAGTCACCTCCAGCAGCCAACCATACCGCTCCAATACTCGAATCCTTCACCAATGCATTCAATTCATCAACACGAGTCTTGGCATCACAACTTGGCTCACTATCATTACGAACACTACTACTCTCTACAATATGAAACCCAAAAGACTGAATATAATCCATCGACTCATCAAAACTATCTAGCTTATGCCCTACACCACTCGACATAGCACAAGCACCAATTGTATTATTATTCTCATTTAAAAACTTAGGATACTTCATACACAATAAACCTCCATACCCTATTATAAAGGAAAAACGACAAGACACAAAGTCCTGCCGCATTCCCAATAGTTTTAAGATAGAAAGGAAGTTTTAGTATTGCCCCAATACACTTTTATTATAGTCAAAACGAATCCATTTGTCTTTGTACTTTTTAGTAAATTTATATGAACTACAAGCGAATATTCTAATTCTAAAATTCTATATCATGATACTGAACGCCTGCCCTACGATACCTTTTTAAACACTTCAAACATTCAATATGCAACAAAAAAGAGTAGGCGCGCATTCCTACTCTTTATGTATCCTCCATTAAGTCGCGATTTAAGAGAATATACTGACGGATTATTTCTCACAGAAATATTATAGAGAGAAATAGTTCTATGTGCGAAAACGCTTTCACAAAACCAATAGTATTATATATCAAATTGGCTCCTTGCGTTTGCACAAATTAGTAATCTATTTATATTTTTTGTTGAGAATCATAAATAATCAAAGCCATGAAAACCAAATCCTCATCTTGCTCATTTAAAATACTATGACCCTTCCCACTTGGTGTAAAATAATGTTCACCTGGTTTTAAATATAAAGTTCTTTCATGATTATCATCAAGCGTTGCCATTCCAGAAAGAACGAAATAATCTTCGCCATCTCCATTATGCACATGATAACCAACACTACAACCCTTCTTTAAAGTGACCTTGGCATAGACACGATTCATACCATGCATCTCATCTGCCATCATGACATGTTCAAAATGCGCAATACCAGTACCACCCATAAAATTTTCTTTATCAACTACTACCATTTTCTATACCCCTAGATCAAAGAATTATCTTTAAAATAATTGATCTTCATACTTGATTTCACTTCATTCAACGTCTTTTCAGCCGTCGCATAAGCCTTTTTTGTACCTTCTTCTAAAATCTTGACAACTTCAGGAAGTTTAGCCTGCCATTCCAATCTTCTTTCACGAATTGGGCCCAATTCCTCTTGCATAACACTATTTAAGAAACGTTTCACTTTAACATCCCCTAAACCACCACGTTGATAATGTGCTTTTAATGCATCCAAGTTTTCATATTCTGGCAAATACTTTTCAAAATGCTCCGGCTTACAGAACGCATCCAAATAAGTAAATACACAGTTTCCCTCAATCTTACCCGGATCACTCACCTTGATATGATCTGGATCTGTATACATACTCATAACTTTCTTTTTAATGGTTTCCTCATCATCTGATAAATAAATACAATTACCCAATGACTTAGACATCTTAGCCTTACCATCCGTACCAGGAAGACGCAAACAAGCATCGTTTTGAGGTAATAAGATCTTAGGCTCAACTAAAGTCTCACCATAAATCGAATTGAATTTATGAACGATCTCCTGTGTTTGTTCAATCATAGGCATCTGATCTTCTCCAGCAGGAACGGTCGTTGCCTTAAATGCCGTAATATCAGCAGCCTGTGAAATTGGATAACACTGGAATCCTACAGGAATACTCGCATCAAATCCACGCATTTTAATTTCAGCCTTTACCGTTGGATTTCTTTGAAGACGACTTACAGAAACCAAGTTCATATAATAGAATGTCAATTCTGTTAATTGACTAATTTCAGACTGAATAAAAATCGTTGTCTTACTAGGATCAATACCACAAGCCAAATAATCTAAGGCAACCTCTAAAATGTTTTCACGAACCTTATCCGGATTGTCAAAGTTATCTGTCAAAGCCTGCGCATCCGCAATCATAATATAAATCTCATCATATTCCCCAGAATTCTGTAAAAGAACACGATTTCTTAATGAACCAACATAATGTCCAATATGTAATTTTCCTGTGGGACGATCCCCCGTTAAAATAATCTTTGCCATAAATACCTCATTCTACAATAATTGTTTCTTCGCAAAATTCCATGTATCTCTACACATATCATCTAAATTCTT
>ULVX01034185.1_pt1 | contig 16648 bp, 17 predicted proteins | sample 1959811 | NCBI WGS metagenome assembly ULVX01 (sample SAMEA4835797, study PRJEB28245) | human gut metagenome | biome: gut microbiome; material: fecal sample | place: Denmark | collected 2008
GCCGATTCCAATGATAAAATTCCGGCACCCCTGATCCAGCGCATGGTGGATAAGTTCCCCCACACCGTAGGTTGTCGTTTTCATCGGATTGCGCGCCTCTGGCGGAACAAGAGGAAGCCCGGCGGCCTCCGCCATCTCGATCACAGCTGTCTGATCCGGCAGAATTCCATAGGTCGCCTCCACCTGCTGACCGAGCGGACCGGTAACCGGAATCGTCACATATTTTCCCTTAAGACCGGATACCAGAGCAGCCACAGTTCCTTCTCCGCCGTCTGCCACCGGCCTGACGGATACAGTTGCGTCCGGCAGCGCACGGAGAATTCCCTGTTCTGCGGCTGTGCCTGCCTGAAGGGAGCTAAGGCTGCCTTTAAAAGAATCAATTGCTACAATAATATTCATAAGAACTCCTGTTTCACAATTATAACAAATTTCTTTGATACAATGATATTACTCACTGATTTTTATATCATCTCTATGTTTAGAATTGCATATTTACAGACTTCATTCATCTTGAATCTTCAGTCTTTCCTTGATTAACTGAAGCGTTTTGCTTTCTACCTTTTTCTCTGTAAACCCCTTTACAATCGCATCCATTGTCTCTGCACTCCAAAAAATTTTCAATTTTTGTTTTGCTCGTGTTATAGCCGTATAAAATATCGAATGTGTAATTTTTTCTGCATTGCTTGAAGGAATTACAACCTTAACCGATTCATATTCCAATCCTTGTGCCTTATGAATTGAAATTGCATATGCTATCTGAAATGGTATCACTGTTTTAATTCTATCGTCCTCTGATAATTCATCATCCCAGGCAATAACCTCTAACTTTATTCTTGTACCATTATTGTTATTTTCAACATACTCAAAAGATTCATCCTTACATTGTTCTTCTGTCAAATATGTTTTAATATCTATTGTAAACACAATTGACGAATCAGTTTTTTCTATATTCTGTATTATTTCTTTTAGATTGTTGTATAGCAATGATGAACGTCTAGTATCTAAAAAAATAATTCTATCTCCAATTTTAAAAATCCATTCAGCCCACGAGAATTCTTCACTTTTTTTATTTGCATTTTGAAAATATTGATTCATATTATTTAAACCAAATTTTCCATCATAATTTAAACATAATACAACTTCTCCATCTGTCAATTGAAATATATCCTCACACAAATCCTTAGAAAATGGACCATCCATTGATAATTTTTCAGTAATAATAGGACTTTTTTTACGAACCTCATCCCATAAACTACTTAATTCCTTCTTATCAGTCCGCCAATTGTGTAAAAGTTCAATACTCGCTCCCTTAGTTTTAATAATATCCTTTGCATAATAAAACCAATTTCCAAAATCAATAGATTCAATCTGATATATATCTCCCGAAAAAACTAACTTAGTTTCTTTATTTTATTAAGGAACTTTTCCATTGTACGATTGTCAATCGTACTACATTCATCAACAAATATAATATCAAAATCTATAATTCCACTACTTTTTACTATACTATCTATACTAGCAAACTGTGCATTATTTTCTTCATCACATACTCTTCTCTGTAAATTATTTAATGCAGTATATGTTTTTGCTAGAAACAATTTTTTTGATTGACTCATCATCTGAGAAATGTATTTTATTAGTGTCGTTTTACCTGTGCCTGCTGCACCATATATTAACATTACTTGAGACGATACAAAAAGATATTTCATTGCAATCTTTTTTGACTCATCTTCGAATTCTATTTTACAATCCCGAAGATATTTCTCGTTACTCTTTTGCTGCTCTCTATCAGAGTTATGTGATAGTTCTAATAATCTTTGCAGTATAAAAAGCGTTGTGCTTTCATACGAATCAATGGACACCACGCCTTCCTTTTCATTTATTTTAAAACCATTTTTCTGTTCCCATGTATCTAATCCGCTATTATATTTCTTTATTGCTTCGTCACTTGCAATTATTTTTTTATCAAAAAACAATTCCCCTGTTTCGCTAATTAATTTCTCAATTTTTAAATATGGTAATACTTTTTCAACTTCATGTCTATCATTCACAATTTCCATAATCTCTGCTATATTACATTTGCTGGTTATATAAAGTTCATCCGACAACTGCCTCTTATTATATTGATTTTGCAATAGAACTTCCAATATTTCTTCTCTTAAATTCAACAAGACATATCTAATAGTATACCTCCCCATTTTATTTGAAGATTTGGCATAATTCTTACGTATTTTTACTTTGATGCAAGAGATCTCTTTTCCAACCCGGTCAGCTCATAAAAAATATCCATCAAGAACTTGTGCGTGCTCAGTATTTCCTTACAGTCATCTATAATCAGACCTTTGCTCTTTCTTAAACCAGCAATCCGATCATCAAGCTCCGGTCCGATCTCCAGTAGTTTCGGAGCCACCACATCATAATAAAAGTCATCGCCGCCACCGACTGCATTTTTTCGTCTCTCAATGGCGGCAGCATAGCTTCTACCGATGAGCCAAATCTTACCCAAGATGGCATCTATATCTTTATGCTCCGGCTGTTCTTTGCACATACGGTAAAGAACGCTGTTCCCATACTCCCAACGTGAATTGGCGTTACTAAGATAATTGCTATAAAGTTTGTCTGTCCCTTTTGTAACCATTTTCGTCCTTTATCGCTAGATAAGGCCGTACTCATCTAAGCATGCATCTAAATCTTCTCGAATAATAATTGTTTCCGCAAACACGTTAAGCACTCGTATTACATGTTGTATGTCGCTATCCGACAACTTCATACCATTACGATCCTTAAACCATTTTTGAAGACCGTGGTAGCCACCGTAGCAAAAGTCCCATATCTCTTCAGAGACATTAGTAAACAGCTGTGTTCGATTAATAAAAAGCCCTTCTTGTTTCAGCTTTCTTGTAGAGACAACATTATCCCCATCCCCTTCGTATTTGATACCTAACGGATTTCCGATGTCTTCCTCCAGTAAATGGAGTTTTCTTAATCGCTTACCATACGAAGCTATTCTCTGAAACATCTCGTTTCCATTTGGCACTGGAACTCTTGGGAATTCAATTTTTAACAAATCAATATACTTTTCAATATACAACTGACTGTTAAGTACACCATATGAATAGTCAAACAGATCCAACATATCATATTTATCATCAGCATCCGTCAGAGATTCTGAAAAGGAAAGACCTATTTTCTCCGAAATCATGTTCACTATTTCTGGATTAATATTCGGTTTTCCCGCTCCGTTTTCATATAAAAACATCGGACACAACACAGGTATCCCTCTATTACTATAGTGAAGACGGTTGTCTATCATATGTCTTACAATCTGAATATGAGACCAATTATCTGTCACAACTTGGCGATCCATTACTAACCCATAGTTTTCATGCCCTATCATGTGACGCATTCGGCTGCATTTCCTTTACTAATGAAATCACTGGCATTATTAGAAGATTTCTAGAATCGTTCTCATCTTGATTTCTACAAGCCCTACTAAATCCCTGACACGGAGGTGTAGCAATAACAATGTCAATCTTTTCAGCAATTGACTTGCTTTTTATTTCTTCATAAGTGTTTTTTTCTGTAATATCCCCGCAAATCATTTCTGTATGTGGGTATATTGCAGAATATAGCTCTGCTCTTCTCTTTATGAGTTCATTTGCAAGCACGACATCAATACCTATCTTGTCAAGATAGGCCTCAGCCACGCCGATATTTGCAAACAAAGATAATGCTCTCATGTATTGTTACCTCTTCTCATCAGTTACACTTTTGACGCTTAACACAACTGCATCCACGTAACTAGTCTTATCTTCACCCCCAAGGGTGCCTGTATTGCCCTCATATAAGATTTCTTAATATATGACTCGACAATTTTTCTTCTTTCAGAAAACTTTTCTTCTGTAGTATCAAGGGCTCTATTCGTATCAGGCATACATTGAATCATCTTCCATATATCATATGCCTGCTCCGTTATCTGATCTGAACCATCTTTTACAAAATACCATCTATAGAGACCATCCCCGTCTGTCCATTGTCCATCAGCTCTCTTTGTTGGTAACTCATAGCAGAAAAAGTATCCGGTATTCTCTGATGCCCTTTTACCGCTATGCATTTTCTTTGGTAAGGAACTAACGATACTTTCATATTCCGGATTCTCGGTCATCAAATCCTGGTATGCCAAAGCCATTTCCTCATCCGAAGATGTCTCACCTTCATATTGAGAATTGAATTCTTTTAACGCTTCATAGTCGTCGTCTGGAGTAAGAAGCTTTTTCCCTTCAATACCAAACGTTTTTGATATTCTTAATGTTTTCTTTGATACAGTCTCATACAACGATAGCAATTTTTCCAATTCCATCGGTGGCAAAAAGTTCCAATAATATGCATTTTCTCGTTCGTTAGCATATTCAGGATGATCAGCCAGTAGCTTTTCTTCAGTTTCAAGATTTCTACGCCTATCAACACGACCAATCCTTTGCATAAGTCGTACCGGATTCCAGTGCAGCTCATAGTTAATTAAACAGGATGCATCCTGGAGATTTAAGCCTTCTGCAAATACGTCAGTGGCAACCAAAATATTAATCTCATCTTCAACATCTGCAGAAGTTCTATCATTGTAGTAAGGTGCAAATCGTTGAACTAATTCATGTCGGTTGCCTTTGCTTTGACCATCTGTTTCCTCAATTCTGTCAAAGCCATCTTTGACCAATTCTCTGTAAATATATTTTGCAGTTGCTCTGTACTCAGAAAAAATAATTACCTTCTTATCCTTAACGTGCGGATCTTCTCTAAGTATTCTCTTTAATTCACGAATCTTATCATCGTTCGAAGAATCGAATCCCATAATATCTTCAATAAACTCTGCCAAGACTTCCATATCAAGAATCGTATCGTCAATCATCGCCCTGATATCAAAATCTTCGACATTAATATTTTCTTCTGTTTCCCATACATATTCAGGCAGATCATCTTCCAAATCCTCAACAGAAGTATCGATATTATCCACGATAAACTTATCTACGTATTCACTCACATCGGCCTGCATATTCATCAGCCGTTCGATTTGTTTTTTATTACCATAATCTTGATAGTCATATAAGAACTTTCTAAGACGTGCATAAATCCTTATACAAGTCTCAGCAAACGCTTCTATAGAGCTTTCAAAGCGTTTCAGTAATAACTGTCTTATCAGATTAACAATCTGTTGTTGACGTCCCGAAACCATATCGTCGATTTTCGAAGGATCTCCCACGTAGTATGTATCTTCATATGGTGAATAAACAGCAAGAGCCAAAATAGGGAGGTTCTTTCCTGTTCTCTTATCTTTTCTATAGAATGAATCAACAAAATGATCTATCAACTTTCCATAGGATTTTCTCAGTGAATAATTCGCTACAATTGGAGCCTGACGTTGAGAGAATAATACTTTTGCTCCCTCTTCGTTAGACAAACTGCGTTTTACATATGCACGGCTTCTTTGTACTACAAGCTCATTAACAAGCATATCTGCCCTGAATATATCCTCTGATACATCCACTGAATCAGCTGCATTTGTTCCTGTCATTGCAGACAGTTTTGATTCCATCCTCTTAAAATGTCCTGATAAGCTATGTATTCCCAGTGGGGCCGACGCAAAATAGTCATCCTGTCTGTGAGTAAATAGCTCAATAAGATGCTGCAAATCCAAAAAACTATTGTTAATTGGAGTCGCAGTAAGCATAAACATTTGCTTTTGTCTACCCGTTCCCATCATCTCGAAGAGTTTGCGATATCTATTTGACGAACGATTACGGAAGTGATGGGCTTCGTCTATAATACAGATTTCAGCTTGTTCAGCGATTTGTCTCATTAAATTTTCGTTCTTTTCAAGCAAAATATCTGTATGATTAATAATCTTAAATGGAAAGAATCCCTCAAGAATTTCCGGAATATATTTCTTTATTGTAGTCTCCCATACAGAAACCCTTGCCGAAGCCGGGACAATAAGAACTACGTTCTTCCTCTCCTTTTTTACAAACCTTTCAATCAGCATTAAGCCCACAAAGGTTTTCCCGAGACCAACTCCGTCACAGAGGAATGCCCCAGAGTATCGATTTGCTATTTGAACAAGACTGTTGTATCCATCTTTCTGATACTGAGATAATGTTCTGTATACAATCGATTCATGGTTTTCCCATTCTGATATCGTTTCTTCTCTACTTTTGAACAGTTCAAACATAGAACGCAAATAAACATCATATGGACTGTATTCCTTGCTGTGTGCTTCAATTACTTTAAGCACTGCTTCGGTAATATCAGTTCCTTCATTCCATCTTTCTTCGTACCAGTCCTGTAATTCCTTAACTTCATTATCAACCTGAACATTAAGTTCAATATTTCTTGTCAATCCCGCATGCGTAAAATTGCTGGATCCAACCAGTGCATATCCGTCTGGCAGATTCATTGAAGAGATAAACTGGTTCTTATAATCATCACGAAAATAGGTAATATAAGCCTTCGCATGGAATTTATGAGTATCATATACTCTGCATTCTATTTTTCCGGTTTTCATAGCATCAACAATCGCCGGAACTCCAATAAGAAACTCATTGTGTTCCTGTTCGTCGTCTACACTATTCTTTAATCGTGACAGCATGGCCTCAACAACCGATTCAATGACGGTTCTTGTGCGTTTTGTCATCTCATTACCTAAGATGATCCTGATTTTATCCAATTTCTGCCAGCCCTGATCCAAATCTAACAAGCCACCTATTTCAAGATATCCTGTAGCTATATCCATCTGCTTTGATACCTGGCACCATTCAGTTAGATATTTTTTTACAGTCTGATTTTCAGAAGAATTATCAACTACATACAAGCTTTGATGCCCCATGATGTAACCTCAACTTTCTATATTTCTGCACCTAAATGCCATGTCTTCTAAAGCGAACACTTTATATACCCATCTTATTATGGCAATTATGCTGTCCATTAAAACGGACTTATTTCTCGGGATCTTCATCCTTTACAAACTCCATAATGTCCTCGACCTGGCAGTCAAGAGCATTGCAGATGTTGAGCAAAACGTTTGTGGTCACGTTCTGCCCTTTTCTTAGCTTAGCTATAGAAGCAGAACTAATGCCACTAAGCTCCTTTAATTTCTGCTTATTAATATTCTTATCGATCAATAACTTCCAAAGTCGATTGTAGCTAAAGCGCATCACGCACCTCCATTATTTCTTATCTTCTTTGCTCTCGTCTTTGTTCCACGGCCTTCCATATAATTCATGTCCGGCTGACAATTCCAATACGGTTGTCTTCTTTAGGATTTCTGGAATCGTTTGATCTTCTGAATAAGACTCCCCTTTATCAATAGATACAAACACCTGCTTCTTTGACTGATTAAAGAGCCCAAATATGTTCAAAATCACCTGATCCTCAACTTGTTTCAGGCTCATTGAATCTTCAATTACTGCCGGTAGATTCGTGTTTTCGAGAGATAGCAGATCAAAGAGCAGCATACCTCTCGTCTGCGATCCTGTACCGGTATCATTCTTTATCGAATAGGTATACGTCTTGGCTCCATTGATGGTAAGTCTTGGAGCAGAGATTCCTGAATCACACACTTTTTTATTCAGAATCCGTAATGCGATATTGATATCTGTCTGTAATTCTGCAGTTGTTTCATTGACCAACTTATCAAGTCTTGCCTGAAGATCTGCCGTTGTTTGATGGAGCACCTTATGGCTCTCATAATACTCATTAGCATCACGGAGGTTCTTCATTTCTCGGTCGAGACTGGCATAGTCGTCCAAAACCGCTTTTGTAAAGTGCGGTTCATCATTTATATCGGAAACTTCTCTCTCAAGAACGCTGATCTGCATATCAAGAAGTTCCAGCGCATCATTCAGCTTTTTCTGATTATCCTTATACTGCGATTTCAAGACACTCTTCAGCTGACGATGAAATGCATCAATCTCTTCGATATGCTTTATATCCGCTTCGGGGAAGAACTCGCTCAGTTCCCCATAATCACGTTTGAAACTGGACTTATCCATCTCCATATCGGATTCCATCGCACGTATTTGTGAGCGCAGTTTTCCACGCTGTCTGCGTAAGCCAGCCAATTTCTTCTTTAATTCCGATAGTCTTGATGCCTGAAGAGAATCCAGATCAAGCAAACCTTCAGCGCTATCATTAGCAAGTTTTTCTTTTCGTTCCTGCAGCTCCGCTATAGTCTTTTTATTTGCTTCATAATCTGGAGCGTTAGTTACACCACGAATGTACTGATGCTTCAATGCATTCTTATGTGTCGTCTCTTTTTCAAGTGCCGCTTCATACAAGGCAGCCAAATCCCCAATAGCTCCATACTTTCCATATAGTTGCAGCAGTCTTCTGATACCGGCTTCCATCGTATCATTCCCATGAGCTCTAAGCGGATGACGTTCATCGTAGTTATTCCGTCCATAGATACGGAAATATCCGCTTACCAGTTCTCTGAATGTTGCCGTCAGATTGTCCATCTTATATTGCTTAGCCAAAAACTCACAGTATGTATCTATATACATTCTGGAATCAGGTTTCGGTTGAAAATTCTCGTCACACTCATACACATAGTTCAGATCATTAGTCGATCTGGAGAAGCGATATATATCTTCCCCAAACTGAAATGCGAATTCTACGGAATGTTCTCCCACATTCTTGGTCACATCATTATTGAGCATGACATAGTCTCTACCACCAAAGACAAAGTCAATTACAAGCAGAAACGTAGTCTTTCCAATTGAATTGGACGCACGTGAAGCGCCCATGATTGTATTCAGCCCAGGATGGAAAACAATGGGATCACGCACTTTGCCCTCATCCTTAAATTCCTTGCATCGAATTTCAAGCAACATAGCGTATCACCCCCTTCTTAACATCCAACTCGATCTTACCAAGAGCAAACAGACAATCCATAATTTCTATAAACTCTCCGATGTCATCGACTTTCGACTTCACCTTCTTATAAAGCAGGTCTACTGCAATTTCCTGATCCTTCACAATTGAGAGGACTATAGGAAATTTGGCCAGAAGGCTCTCTTTATATGTAATCACCTTATTCGGCAGTTTCATTCCTGAACACCTCACAATTCTGTACGAAGAACGAGACCATTGCGACACAAGCCACATCGTCATCACAGTTTGTCTTTTCTTTGAGCCAAACCACCAGTCTGTTAAAAATCTCTTCCTGCGGCAGTTCCGCCTCATCATACAATTCAAAGCATTGGCTTATCTCATTCTTAACTTTTCTAAACCTCAGCTTTCCTTCACGTTCTCTTTGCTTATATTGCTCCTCGATATATCTGTAATACTTCAGAACGAAGTCCGTTACCGTGTCCTGAAGCATTATATTATCCGGTATTTTCTTATCTACTCTGAAGGCTTCCCATTTGGTCTTATCTTCCTTCTTAGGAATTGATGTCAGTCCGGAGAGTGCATCCAATATTCTGTCGATCCCACGCTCAACGTTTATGTCATATGCCTCTGCATCCAGTTCTGCTATATGTGCAAGCGTCCGTTTCTTCTGCATAAGTCCGGCGTATTCAGAAGGTGCAGTGTCTATCTGGTACAGTTCAGCACACTTCTTGCATAACAGAGTCTGATTATCAAGACTATGAATATCCGCAGGAGCTTCTTCCAAAGCCTCAAATTCCGAACGCTCAGCTGCATCCAGATTTAATGGGAATATGAATACCCTGTCGAATTTCCGGATAGGAACACCTTTTTTAGTCTCTGACAGTTTTGCTTTACAAATTGGGCACTTATTCCCACACTCATCAAGCAAAACAAAATCCGCTTCAACAATAGGTTCCTCCTTCACAGGGAGCTTCTTTGCTGGTTTCTTTTTCTTTACCGGACATGCATCAACAATAATCTTCTTAAACAGTTCTGCCATCTTCTCCGGAATGTTATCATCTGTCATCCCAGGACAATCGGCAGCAAATTCTTTTAAAATGTCATGTTGCTCATCTGCTCCCAAAGCATCAATGTAGCTTACAAATAGTTCGGGTTCTACGTACTTTCGGATTTTCGGTGCTAAACGTGTCAGATCGCGATCTCCGCGAAAATAGGCGCGATACGCTGACGGAGAGATATCCGTATCCAAGTCAAATTTATTGTCATCAATATCCAAGATATTTTTGAACAGCTCTTTAGCAAAATCTCCACCATTACCTGAATCTAAGCCAGAGATAATGTTCTTCAATCTCTTTGCAAACTCAGCGAACTTCACGTATCACACCTCCTTTCCCGACGTCACATTGGAATGTAGCAGTACGTAGCACAACGTGCGACGTGTTTTTTTGTATTCAAATATACTGAACATAGTCAAAGGCAAGCCAATTATTCGATGCAGTACTACCACAGATACTTTCTTAGCCAGAAAGAGCCTGCCGCGTTGATACAGTAATGCATTGAACATCATACCACAATTGTTCGCAAAAATCAACTTTTCGTTCGCGAACGAAGAAATATTTCTGTGTTTCATGTTGTCTTGTCTGCGATAACAACCCATCAGAAAGTGAGCTGACCCTGATCAAGTCAGCGCCCGAAAGCCAACTGGTGGGAGCAACACGTAACTCGGTCCAGTCTATAGGGCAACTGGCCATTCAGACAAATAGGAGGACTCCTATGAATGGCCTATTGAAGACACAACTTAACACATGCCATACAGCGGTTTCCTCCGCGCAAATCTATGGAGGAAACTAGATATGGCGAAAATCACAATTGAATATTGCAGTAGCTACGATAGCTACAACGGAGAAAAGGTAACTGAAGGCAAGGTTCTCGCACCAGTTCTGATCTCGGATGCCGAATTCCAGAGCAACAACACGATCATTCCAGAGAACCTGAGAACCTGGAAGCACTACGGCGTTCCGTTCAGAGTCGGATTCATGGTGGTGGACGAAGCAGATTTCAACAAGATGCTCTCCCTCTATTACTCTAGTATCAACGACTACTTTGAAGAGCACCCGGAGCTCCGCCCCGGCAGATGCGTTCTCGGATGGGATAATGAAGGCTTTCCGATCCTCTGCAGCAAGGAGAACCGCTGCAAGAGCTGTCCCAGACGTGCAGAGCACCTTCCGCGCTTCAAGAACCGTGAGGACTTCATCCAGTTCACATCCTTTCAGGACACCCACGAAGATGAGGACGGCAACACCGTCGGACTCGACATCGCGGATCCCAATGTAAATGTTGAGGAAGAAGCGATCCTCGAAACACTCTTTACGGAGCTGGTGGAATACCTGGGCAAAATCAGCCCCCGTTACGCCAAGATCGTCACACTCGGCAGGCAGGACTACTCGAAAGAACAGATCATTGCTGAGCTCGGTCTGAAGCCGTCCCGTGGCTATCAGGAAATCAATGCAGCGAAAGAACTGACGAAGAAGTTCCTCGAACTGTAAAACGCACGAATGGCGCTGTCGGATCCGTTCCGATAGCGCCACTCTTTTATCTTCTGACCGGTTTACGTCCATTGAGTTGGAACCGGTCATAGCTCTTAATACTTTTCACCACCTGTTCCAGGCAGTTACCGCGACCGTGCAGGTGATACTTATCGCCGGCCTTGTGCTTATGGAATAAAATGATTGTTCCCTTCTCCGGATATTCCGGATTGTGCAAATACCAGAAATGCCCGGTGTTTCGGCTCATGATCGTAAGGTCAAATTCATCAGCAACAATGACGAAGAAATAGTTCCGATCAAGCAACTGCAGATCCTCAGGACTGAACATAGGCAACCCCCTTTCCTGAGAACCAGGCATCCAGCGCCTGCTCCACAATCGAAGCCATCTCCGCGCTCTCCATACCGCTGAAATATTTCTCACAAAGCGAATTCGGCAGTTTCAGGTTCAGGCCTTCATTCCCACTCCGCTTTTTGATAGAAAGCGCATCCAGTATCTCAACAATCTTCTCTTCCGTCAGTTCACCACCATGCTTCCGAAGCTCTGCCGCTGCCTTTGGCTTCAATTTCAGTCCCTGACGTTTCAAAAGCTTCCATATAGCCTGCTGTTCCCCTTCTTCCAGAAATGATATATCCACCGCCGCCAGAAGAGCCACATTCCCTTCATCAACAAGCTTCTTAAACTCCGGGATCAGATAGTTCAACCTTAGCATCCTTGCAGCCGTCCGACTGGAGAAACCGTATTCCGCAGCCATGATATCTCTGCTCTTCGCCCGGTGGCCATTATGACCACCGCAGCGCACATCCTTTTTACCGGTCAGTGCTTCCAGTTCTTTCACAATCTCATCATGCCGCAGACTTCCGCACATCTTTTCATAGTGCTCTGCCATAATGACTGCCTGCTCCGACGGCTTCAGTTCAGAAAATGATCTCTGCAGAACGTTTGTCTCGATCACATAGACATAGGCCTCTTCTTCGGTCAGCTCCGTCTTCACGATCGCCGGGATCTCAAGTCAAGCCTGCCAACTTCGCCGCATTCTGACGGTTATGCCCGGACAGCATTTCATATCCCTTGCCCTTTTTCTGCACTATCACCGGGCACAGTACTCCGTGGTTACGGATACTCTCCACCATATCGTCCAAGCGCTCACCTTCATACAGGTGGAACGGCTGCTTATGGTAAGGCTCAATCTGATCCACCAGCAACATCTGAATGCCCTTTTCCACATCTTCTTGGACACGCGCCGAAGGCTCCTCTGTCAGCATGTCCACAGCATCAAATATCTTTCTTTTCGGTGCATTAGCCTTCATAAGCGATCACCTCCCCTGCCAGCTTGTTATACGCCTTGCAGGCGTTACTGTTCGGAGCATATTCGATCAGCGGCTCACTGTAGTAGACCGACTCACCAACCTTCACCGTATTCGGAATTTTGCTCACAAAGATCCTGATCTGTCCCTGAAAGGTCTCTGCCACCTGTTCCGTTATGGTCTTGCAGAGAATCGTCCTAGCATCGCACATGGTCAGCAGGATCCCCGCCACATTCAGTTTCTCGTTCAAACGGCTCTTGATCTTCTTCACGTTCTTCAGAAAATCCTGCAAGCCCATCATTGCCAGGAGCTGAGCATTCACTGCCACGATCACTTCATCAGCCACAGCCATTGCATTGATATTCAGTGCTCCCAGCGAAGGACTGGTATCAATGAGGATATAGTCATAGTCCCCTTTCAGCGGTTCCAGAATCGTCTCGGTACCCAATTCCAGCCTCAACTTCGCTTCTACCGCAGAAAGCTGAATACTTGACGGAATAAAGTACACACCGTTCCTTTCCCAGATATACTCTTCACGCTCCGGCAGTTCTTCGTCTTCAATCACCGCCATCATCAAGTCACCGATTGCCACATCCACATTCTCTGCCCCGAAGCAGGTGGTGAGATTTGCCTGCGGATTGAAGTCTACCGCAAGTACTCTTTTCCCACGCTTCTGAAGGGAATATGCCAGGTTGAACACCAGCACCGACTTTCCTACGCCTCCCTTCATCGCTCCGATCATATATATCTTTCCCATGCTTACACCTCCAATCCCGACTCTGCCACAACGCCGTATTCAGATTTTCGCTCTGCCACGAACTGAGCATGCAGCCGCTTCTTTTCTTCCTCAAACTTCTTCTGCAGGATCTTTGTTTCCTTTTCCATGAAAGCGGCTTCTGCTTCTTCCAACGCCGCTCTTTCAACATCCGGCGTGATCACCAGCTTGCCATTCTCACAGCTGACGGAAATGTAGGTCCCGGCATCAAAGCCCAGTTCCTTCAGCCACTGCCCCTTCAACATGATCGTAGGTGTCGGCCTGTAATTGTATCCGCACCGCTCGTAGACCTTTACGCTTCTGTTTTTCTTAAATACCATAATCAAAATCTCCTTTCCTGACGGTCAGGCTCGCTGCCTGCCAAAGATTTGTTCCGTGGTGAGAGCAAAGCACGATCCGCTTTGGAGAAAAAGAAAGGACTTCAGCTCCGACACATAAGTCGAAAGCCAAAGTCCTATCTTCAGCGATTTCTCACCACACTTCTCCAAGGGCAGCTTGTCCGTGGAGACCTGGCATCTCCGCTGTCCTTAAGTGCAGGTATTAGATTTTGTTCGGGCCCGTCCTCAATCTCTACCTCTAGTAGATCGAAAAAAATAGGACTAAGTCTGAAAAGCCTTGATTCAAGCGGCTTTCTGACTTAGACCTATTATGTCATAATCATCTACTACAATATAGTTGTATTTCTCCTGTGCACATTCCTGATAGTGCCGCATCATATAAGCAAATGAACAAATTTCTATTTGCTCCTGCAAATCCGGAAGAGATTTTTCTACGCGATGTTTCCAGTCATCAATAATATTCGTATTTGGTGCCATAATAAGCGCATGAAATTCTGGATTTTGTCTGGAAAAAATGCGAAGATCTTCTTCAACAATCTTGGATTTTCCACTTGCTGTCGGAAACACAACCAAAAATGTGTTTATGCCAGCAGCACGTTGCTTTTGAATTTCTTCGAGTGTATTTTCCTGATGCTCATATAATTTTACCGATCGATCCGCAAGGATTCCATTTGCCTCAAAATCATTTGTATTTTCTCCAAAGAATAATTTAATGTCATCTTGCATCCGGTTTTTAAACGCACAATCTTCTTTTGAAAATCGAAATAACTTTATTCCCCATGCGGTACATGTATTCTGCTTTTTTAATTGTTTACGATACTTATCAAGTCCAATTGCCTGTGGATGATGATACTCTCGCCCATTTTCTTCCACGGCTTTGTTTCCATGTTTGGTATGTAGAAAATAATCCAGAAAATAATTGTTGCCCTGATTATCTATAATTCCATACTCACGGGATAAGTATTTCAAACCATCCATACCATATACTTCCGCAAAATTATCTTCAAAATCAATCTCTAATGGTGAGGCATCTGCTGAATCCGAACGATCAACAACATATTTTTGCGGTGTCCCTGTTCGCTGTTCGGAATCTCTAAGTACGGTATCAATGTTATCCATATCTTCTTTTAAAAAGCGATACAATTTTGCATAGCGATTCATATAGGAATTTTGCTTATCCGTAATTAAAGTGTAAGGAAACGCCTTTTTTCCTTCCTCCAATTTGCATATTCCATCATCGATAATTATGACTTCCTGGTCTTTGACATAAAAATAACTTGCACCACCATTTGGATATGTTACCGTTTCTACCAGATCATATTGTCCATTTTCCAGCTTTAATACTTTATCCATTCGTCACACTTTCCTCAGTATAAGATTCAGCCATTGTTCCGATTCACGTCCCGGTCTTACATCTCCTGTCAGCCATTGTTCTTCTATTTTCACATGACTTATACCTCTTAAAAATCTATCAAATGTTTCTTCCGTAAAATCAGTAAAATATCTTCCATTTCGTTCGCCCTCAAATGTCCCATACTTAAAAGATGTATAAGTCACTCCGTTATCTTTCAATGCGTGCAACATTCGTTGCATAACATTTTTAAGTTCATCTTTTGACAAATGTAAAATAGAGGAACAAGCCCAGATGCCATCATATTTCCTCTGCTCGTCCAGCTCCTGAAATAACATATGTTTAATTGGAACTCCTGCATATGTACTTGCTAATTTACACAATTCTTCTGAACCATCTGTGGCTTCCACCCTATATCCGAGATCCATAAAATACTTTGTATCACGACCAGATCCACAACCAAAATCTAAAATAAAATCATTTGGCTGTAACAATGCAAGGAACTTGTCCTGTGTTGTTGAGAAGTCTACCGTCCGTGTTGTAACAGAAAAGACTGTAGCATTTTCATTGTAATATTTTAACGTTGTATTTTCACTGAACTCATTTTCTAATCTTCCCATATATATTCTCTGTCACTTTTATCCAACTAATTTTTCTAACCACTCTGCAATTATTTTTCTTTCTCCGCTACCATTTGTTTGAAAACGCAACAATGGTATTTGATATAATTGTAATATATGATTCTTCAATATATCCCTTGATGCTTGCACTGTTCCATTCTTATGATATTCATACCCGTCAACTTCAATTGCCAATACCGGCTTTTTACTAATTCTGTTGTATATAAGAAAATCTAAATGTGTAGCTGGATTCATTGCATATTTACATTCCTGCTCATTTAATAATTCCAGATTTCTTATCAACATGTTCATCGGAAAATGGCACACGACATCCAAACTGGAATACCTATTATCTCTTAAAAGATCTTCAATTAATACATACATTAAATTTTCCGAATCATATTCTGATATTTTCTTATGATTCCTCAAAAATTCTTTTCTTTCCTCGCTATACTGCCTGTACAAATAATCAAAAATAGAATAAATTTGACTATCCATAACCTCAAAATTGTTATATTCAATATAATTAATCAGGTCAATAATATTGCTCTCTTTTGACTGTTCATTTCCTGTGACAACCAGTACAAGTTTTTTCTTTGCTCTTGACACAGCTACATTAATCAAATATGGATCATCTGCGAAATCAGATATCTCATCATCTACCGTTGATATGATGATATTATCCTTTTCCTTTCCTTGAAACTTATGTACCGTAGCAACATCAATTCCATCTATTTGATTAGAAGTAGCTTTTACCTGATTTTTGTATGGTGCTATAATTCCTGTTTCACTCTTTTCTGTTATGAAGTGACTTTTGTCAAGAGTTAATTTCA
>ULVX01038542.1_pt1 | contig 16599 bp, 16 predicted proteins | sample 1959811 | NCBI WGS metagenome assembly ULVX01 (sample SAMEA4835797, study PRJEB28245) | human gut metagenome | biome: gut microbiome; material: fecal sample | place: Denmark | collected 2008
GAGTCTGTCCTTTTGATTCCTACAGTAAACTGACGCGGCCTCTTCTACTGGAAAGCTTTGAAAACTTCGCTTAAAGATGATATAATAAGCTATTATACTATGACTGGAGTACGCTATGCGCAGGAAAATATTATTTGGTGTTGATTATACGGACAGCGAGCTGATTAAGCTCTTGCTGTATCTGTTTGTCGGCGGCACGGCGGCCTTGGTGGAGTGGGCCTTGTTCTACATTTTCTTCCACTATCTTTTAACCGGGCTGAGCCTGACCTTGCTGACTATGCTGGCAACAGCCTTATCCTTTTGTTTGGCAACACTGTATCATTATTTCTTGGGCAATGTTTTGGTTTTTGACAGCGGCAGCCGTTACAAACGCGGCAAGGAGCTTAGCCTGGTGTTTTTGGTAAGCTGTATAGGCTTGGCGTTTAACCTGCTGCTGATGTATATTTTTGTCAGCCTGCTTGACTGGCAGCCGATGCTGTCTAAGGTGCTGACAAGCTGTATTGTTGTTGTATGGAACTATCTCTCACGTAAAAAATGGATTTTTAGGAGTTAGATATGCCTGGAGAATATGTAGACGTAAAAAAATTTAAAAAGGTTGTGCTTTTGTATAACCGTAATTCCGGTAAGCAGCTTTTTGCCAGTATGATGGCTAAGGTGAATGAAACCTATAAGCTGGTGAAGGAATTAGTAGGACCTAAAAATGCAGAAATGCGAGATATCCGCTTCTTTGACCAGATACCGCAGATTGCTGCGGAAATAGTTGAGGAAAAGGTTGACTGGGTGATAATTGCCGGCGGTGACGGCACAATCAGAGCGATGATTGAACAGCTGGCTAATCGCAAGTATGTGCCTTACATCAGCGTTTTTCCTGCCGGTACGGTAAATCTGGTGGCTAAGGAGCTGCTGCTGAAGGCGGACCCGCATAAGTGGTTTAAACGAGTATCCAAAGGTATAGAGGTGCCTGTTTATCTGGGACGCGCCAACGGCAACGTCTTTTTGACGGTTGCCGGTATAGGCTTTGATTCCCTTGTAGTAGACAAGGTGACCGAAAAGGAGAAAAAGCTGCTCAACAAGCTTGCTTATGTTTGGCAGGGAACAGAGATTATGCGTAAGGAATTTCTGTTTAACAACTGGCGTTACCGCTTTCAGGTGCGTTTTGATGATGAAGCCGAGTGGTATGATGCAACTTCTGTTATTGTAGGCAAGAGCCGCTATTATGCCGGACGTTACAACCTCTTTAACGGTGCGTCGCTTTCGTCACCTCTTTTACATGCGGCGCTGTTTACCGGTGATAAGCGCGGGGATTTTATACGTTATGCGGCCTGCATTGCTATGGAGGCGCTGACGCTGGATAATGATATTATTATCCGTGCAGCGAAAAAAATGGAAATACGCTGCAATGAAGAGAATTTTGCAGCAGAGCTTGACGGAGATGCTGTAACAACTGCTCCGCTTTTAATTGAGATGGAGTCCGAGCCGATTAAGTTTTTGGCGTAAGCAAGGAAATGGTGTAAGGTGAATAGGATAAGCAGAAAAATGGGCTGGCTGATTTTTATTATCGCGGCCTGCATAGTAGAAGGATTTTTTGCCTGGCAAAGCTTCGGCGGAACGCACCCCTTTCCGCTGAATGAGTTTGGCTTTCAGATTTTTGATCATGTATTGCGTGACAGCGTTTTGGCAGAGATAGCATATGTACTGTATTACCGGCGTAAGCGTGTGCCGGACAGATTGCAGCGCTATTTTCCCGTTATTGTTATCGGTATTCTTTATCTGGGCGAAGCCTTTTTTATGGTAAACCAGCTTAGTCTTGATAAAGGTTTGCAGACAAGCCTGTCCGTGCTTGCCGGTATTAACAATAACATTTTTGCAGTGCTGCTGATGGCAATGTGCTACCATAAATGGCCCAACATCGGGATGAAAATCCTTTATTTTGCTGTTTATGTATTTTCCGCTTTAGCGCTGGTCTTTGACGGTTTTTACTTTTGGCAGACCTCCATGCACGTGGAGAGCGTTCTCTTCCAGAACCTGAATATCTATGCTGTTAAAGGTATTTTTGCGACGATGAGCAACACGATGATTGCCGGTATCGTTATCAGCATTGTGGTGATTTTACTGCTGTTTTATGTACCGAAACCGCAAAAGCGTAAGCCGAACTTTGCCTGGTCGTTGCTTTGTGTGGCCATGTTCACCTTGGGCTTGAACCTTACCGACAGATTGCTTGGCTATGCCGGCATGTACGGCGTGGAAAATGTTATCGGTATGTACGCTGAGGTAGAGAACGAAAAGACGCGCATGAACTATCGCAATATGCTTTCCGTTCCTGTTAATGTGAACTTTGTCAGCAAGGCAATTTTTGATACGGATAAAATTGCCGGCGGCAAGCATGTGGAGCAGCGCGAGCTGACTGCCAAGGATAAAACACGTCTGATGGAAATGGGCATTGATGAGCCTAAAGCAAAGATTGCCAAAATCAAACCGCAGTATGACAGAGTTGTTCTGCTGATTCTGGAATCCATGCACCGTGATTACATCAACTACTATAACCATGATATTCCCGAAGAAGCTACTCCGTTTTTGAATAGTCTTGTTATCCGTTATCCGCATATGAACAGGTATTATTCCTCTGCCGTGCCGACAACGCAGGGCCTGAATGCTACATTCCGTTCGCATCTGATTATGGATAAGGATCTTCCCGGTAAAAATACGCCCTCGCTGTTCCGCAGTGTACAGGCGCAGGGAATGCGCGGCATTTTCATGAATGCTTCCAGCCAGTATTATGCAAACGAGCTGCGCGAATATCCGACGCAGTTCGGAATGAACGAATACTATGCCAAGGAATATCTGGAAAAACAGGGCTATACCGGTGCCAGCGGCTGGGGCTTCCATAATGACGTAATGTATGAGGAAACACTGAAGCTGCTGGAAAAAGCCAAAGCGAAGAATGACCGTCTGGTGATGGTTACTAAAACCCTGGATATGCATCAGCCTTATCCTTATACAGGCTTCAGCTGGAACGAAATGCCGGACAATGTGCGCAGCAATCAGTTTATTACAGTGCGCGGCGTTTATTGGGTTGATAAAACGTTGGAGCATTTCTTTAAGGAAGCACAGAAGCGTGGCCTGATGGATGACAGAACGCTGTTCATCATTACGAGTGACCATAATCCGCACAGCGGCGGCGAGTACACAAAGCTCGTTACCAAGGCTGATGATAAGCAGAGCATTGCACCGATTCCGCTGATTTTTGTGTCGAAGAACATGGCACCGCTCAATAATCTGCGCACCAATGAATATGCTTCGCAGATTGATCTGGCACCGACGCTTTTATATCTTCTAGGCATCGACGTGCCGGAAAAATTCATGGGCCGCAATCTTCTGCAGCCTACGGATATTCCCTATGCCTTAGGCTACTTTGGCGGTAAGGCGTTCTACTGGTCGGATGAGCGTCATTTGGTCGATCAGATGGATAAGCCTGTACCGGATACAGAATATGAGGATGCTTTAACAAACTATATTATTCATTATTATGGCTTGTGGCACCAATAAAGTTATTAAAAAATACCGTTCCGCAGAGATGTGGGACGGTATTTATACTTTTGCTATATAAACTTAGCTGAAAAAAGCAAGTATTATGTATACAATTGATAATACACTTTTCAAAAGCAGTTCTATCACATATAATATTAATGCAAAAAAATAATTTTATGGAGGGAATGAAGATGTTTCTGATAATAGGTGCACTCGTTGTTATCGGTGTAATTTATCTTTTGTTGAAACGACATGAATCCAGAATGGTATTGATTGCCGCTGGTATTCTGATGTGCTGCATTGCCGGCAACCCGATGGCTTCTCTTGATGCTTTTGCCAAGAGTATGACTAATGCCGGTCTGATTACTTCTGTTTGTTCCTGCATGGGCTTTGCCTGGTGCATGAAGTATACCGGCTGCGACAAGCATTTGGTTGTCGCTATCGGTAAGGTTTTGAAAAAAATGGGCTTTTTGCTCATTCCCGGCGCTACGCTGGCAACCTTTGTTGTTAATATTGCTATCCCCAGTGCTGCAGGCTGCAGTGCTGCGGTAGGTGTAATTTTTATTCCGATTATGATGTCCGCAGGCATTCATCCGGCAATGGCTGCTGCTGCCGTTAAATCCGGTACCTATGGCAGTATGCTGAACCCCGGTCTGGTACATAACGCCGTTATCGCTAAGCTGGCAGGCGTACAGGTTACTGATGTAATTGCCAACCATATGCTGGCAACTGTGGTCGGCGTAATCATTGCTGCAGCTGTACTGACTGTTCTCGCAGTTGTGCTGAAGGAAAACAGAGGCTTTGTTCCGGAAGGTGAAGCCGGTGTTGACGAGAACTTCGGCATCAATCCGCTTTTCGCTATCATGCCGCTGGTTCCGGTTATCATTCTGCTGTTGGGCAGCACTAAACTGGTGCCTGTACTGAAAATGGGCGTACCCCACGCTATGGTTATCGGTGCAATCCTGTCTTTGGCAGTAACCCGTAAAAATCCTGTTGAGCTGACCAAGAGCTTCTTTGACGGCATGGGCGATGCTTATGCTAATATCATCGGTATTATTATTTCCGTAGGTGTTTTCGTAGCAGGCCTGAATGCTTTGGGACTGATTAAGGCGCTGATTAACTGGATGCTGAATTCTACCGGTATTGTTAAAATTGCTGCTACCTTCGGCCCGTTTGTGCTGGCACTTATTTCCGGTTCCGGTGACGCTGCAACTGTTGCGTTTAACGAAGCAGTTACTCCGCATGCGGCACAGTTTGGTCTGGAAACCATGAACATGGGCTCTATCGCAGCTTTGGGCGGTACTCTCGGCCGTACTATTTCCCCGATTGCCGGCGCTACTATTATCTGCGCAGGCATTGCCGGTGTAGACCCGATGGAGGTTTGCAAGCGTAATGCTCTGGGTATTACCCTGGCGCTGGTTGTAGGCATGATTCTGCTGCTGTTCTAAAATCTGATATTTTTAAAAGTATAAAATGGATGCGGAACTTTTGCTTCGCATCCATTTTTATTGCTACGACTTGCCTCTATGCGGTATAATAATGCATGGAGGGAATTATGGAGATTAATACTTTTCTTGATAAATTACAGAGCTATCACAGCGAGCAGGTTTTTAACCCCTGGCGTGATTTTGATACAAGCTGTGATATAGGCCCGCAGGCTCCCGTTATCCGCAGTGCCAATCTGCGCCGTTATCTGGAGCTGCGCGCGGATGCACATTATTTGTTTATTGCCGAGGCCTTGGGCTATCAGGGCGGTCATTTCAGCGGTATTGCTATTACTTCGGAGCGTATTCTGCTGGGGCATCATCCTGATGTAGAGCCGAAAAGTGTGCTGGGCGAATGGGATTACCGCCGCACGAGTGACGCAAGCAGTGCAATGCTGAACAATACGCAGCGCCTGAAGGGCTTTAACGAGCCCACGGATACTGTTGTCTGGAATGCGCTGAACAGTCATGGCCTTGCGTCCTTTGATGTTATTCTTTGGAATATTTTTCCGTTTCATCCGTATAAAGCAGGCAATCTGCTGACTAACCGTACGCCCTCACCGAGCGAGCTTGATGTAGGCATTGAGTACGCGCGGATGCTGCTGGAGCTGCGTCCGGGGATGAAGATTGTCGCTATCGGTCAGAAGGCGGCGACAACGCTGTCACGTTACGGCGTTGAATGTATGGCTGTGCCGCATCCGTCTATGGGCGGTGCCAACCGCTTCCGTGCGGCAGTAGCGCAGCTGTTAGGCGGTGAGATGTAATGGAATTGGAAGCTGTTCCTTTAAGCCGTGAACAGACCTTGCATATTGCTCTTGGCATGGGCAAGGCACTTTTGAAAAACGGTGCGGAAACCTCCAGAGTAGAGGACACTATTTCCCGCTTCTGCCATACGCACGGCTATCATGATATTCATGTTTTTGTTACGCCGACGGTTATTATTTTAGGCGATGAGGAAAGCGAAGGTGCGACGATTATCAGCCGTATTCGTTATCGCAGCACCAATTTGAGCGTCATCAGCGCGGTGAACGATTTTTCCTATAATCTGAAACGCTGGCCGCTGAATTATGAAAAAACGCTGGCGTATCTGGATGAGCTGCGTCATAAGGCTCCGCCATACGGCAAATGGCATGTCTGCATGGCTTCGGCAATAAGCTCGGCAGCCTTTTCGGCGATGTTGGGAGGCAACGGCCATGACTTTATTGCGGCCTTTATTACCGGTGGTCTTTCAATGGTGCTGTTGAAGCAGCTGGGCGGTTATCGTCCCAGTGCCTTTTGGGAGAATGCGCTTTCCGGTGCGGCAATCGGTGCTTTGGCTATTTTTTGCTGTGAGATGGACGGCGAATGTACACGTACCAACATCATCGTAGGTGCACTGATGCCGTTCCTGCCGGGCGTAGCTTTTACCAACGGCCTGCGCGATTATATGGCCGGCGATTTGATTTCCGGTAATTCGCGTATCGCCGAGGCGATGCTTTTCGCTACATCCATTGCGATTGGCCTGGCATTTAGCCTGCTTGTATGGTATCACTGGGGGTGGAAGCTGTGGGCATAAATTATTTTACAGCCTTTGGCTTTGCATTTATTGCTACTGCTGCCTTCGGTATTCTGTTTCAGGCACCGCGTAAAAGTTTGCCTATCAGCGGCTTTATCGGTGCTGTAGGCTGGGTAGTTTATTGCTACATCCGCAAGGATATGGCGTATGATTCTTTTTATGCCATGTTTTTTGCCACGGTTGCGCTTTCACTTTTGAGCGAACTGGCGGCACGCATGTTTAAGCAGCCGGTAACCATTTTTGTTATACCGGGTATTATCCCGATTGTGCCGGGACTTGGCATGTATCGCGGTATGGCAGCGATTATAGAAAATAATTACGACATGGGTATGAACATCCTTATAACCACCGGCATGGATGCCAGTGCTATTGCCTTGGGGATGATGCTTATGACAAGCGTATTCCGTGTAATTAAGATAAGCAAGGATCATAAACGATTGCTGCAGCTGTTGCATAAGGAAGAAAAAGAATAAGGTTATTTGTAGTGAGTGAGGGAATGAAAATATGGGTTTAGCAGAACTGTTGCTGTTGGCGGTTGGCCTGGCGATGGATGCCTTTGCCGTTTCCGTTTGCGGCAGTATGGTGCTGATACCGGATAACAGACTGCGCGGAGCTTTGCGCTTCGGCATCTGGTTCGGAGCATTTCAGTTTTTGATGCCTGTGATAGGCTATTTCGGCGCTGTATCGTTTCGTGATTATATTACGGAATATGACCATTGGCTTGCCTTTTTCTTATTGCTTTATCTGGGAATCAACATGATTCGTGAAGCAAACGAGGCCTGCCATGTCAAAAAAGATTATAGCGTGAAGGAGATGGCGGTGCTGGCGATTGCCACCAGTATTGACGCTATGGCAGTAGGTATCAGCCTGGCCTTTTTGAATACCGATATCTGGTCCGCTTCCATACTGATTGGTGTGGTGACCTTTGCTATCGCAGCCTTTGGCGGTCTGGCAGGCTTTAAGCTTGGAGCTATGGCCGGCAAAAGAGCTGATGTTGCCGGCGGCTTGGTGCTGATTTTTATCGGTGTCAAAATTTTGCTGGAACATACAGGAATAATTTAAGGAATAAAAGTTTAGCGGATTTGCTGCCCCTTTAGGCACGCTGAGCTTAATTTATATCATAGAAAGGAAGATATACATGACGCAAGTAAATAAGGAGCGTATGCTCGCAGAATTTAAGGAAATTGTTGCTCTGCCTTGTCACAGTCTGCAGGAGCGTCCGGTATTCGAACTGCTCAAAGGCAAATTGGAGGCTCTCGGCTTTACGGTGGAAGAGGATGACGCCGGTGAAAAGCTGGGTGGCAACTGTGGTAATCTGTGGGCATTTTTGCCTGCCAGCGCAGGAGTTGAAGGTGCGGTACGCGTGCTGCTTTCTGCACATATGGACGGTGTTGAGCCCTGCGGCGGCACTACCGTTATCCAAAAGGACGGCGTTTTATACAGCGACGGCACCACTATTCTCGGCGGTGACGATAAATCCGGCGTTGAGGGTATTTTAGAGGGTATTCGCATGCTGCTGGAGGAAGGCGCTCCGCATGGCGATATCCAGATTCTCTTCACTGTTTGCGAGGAGGGCGGCGTTAACGGCTCCCGTTGCCTCGACCGCTCCAAGCTGCGTGCGGACGTTGGCTATGCACTGGACGGCGAAGGCGCACCGGGCGAGATTGTTGTCGGCGCTCCCGGCCAGAAGAAATATAAAATCGACATTATCGGCAGAACCGCGCATGGCGGACTGGAGCCGGAAAAGGGCATTAACTCCATTATGATTGCTGCCAAGGCTCTTGCCGATGTTAAACGCTATGGCCGTATTGATGAGGAAACAACCTGTAATATCGGCATTATCGGCGGCGGTAAGGCAACCAATATTGTGCCTGATCTGGTAACCATTGAGGGCGATGCGCGCAGCCGTAATAAGGAAAAGCTGGAAGCTATCTGCAAGGAAATCGTAGAAACCATTGCAACCAGTGCTGAAAAATATGGCGCTAAGGCAGAGGTTTTTGTGGATAACAAGTATGATTCCTTTGCTGTTGCCGAGAACAGCGATGTTGTAGCACTGGCAAAGGCTGCCTGCGCAATGCATGGCTTTACTCCGGATATTACGGTTACCGGCGGCGGCAGTGATGCCAACTTCCTGAATGCTTACGGACTGCCTAGCGTAATTTTGGGCACTGGCATGGCTCATGTGCATACTGTTGACGAATACATTAAGGAAGAGGATTTGTATAATACCGCGTTGATGGTACATGGTATTCTGAAGGCTGCGGTAAAATAAAAAGCTATTATTTTGGCGGAGGTTTATTCTGATGGATATGGAAACTGATGAACAACAAAAAGCTCGCATGGAATTGTATAATGCCTTGCTAGAAGGCTTAAGTGATATTGAAGCAGGAAGGGTAATTCCTGCCGAAGAAGCTATAAAAATGTTTATGGAAAAATATCCTGAACTAAATATATAGGAATGATAAACCACTAAACATAGAAAATTTTATAATGCTGTCTTGAGGTCTGTATACTTATGCGTATGCAGACCTTTTTTTGTCCTAACTTTGAAGCAGATAGAAGAGAAAATTCTTTTTATATGTACATGTGACTGACGGGGGGGACAACGTAGTATAATGAGCGCAAGGACTAAAAATTTTCAGCTCGTAGCGAAAGTTTATGAAAGGGTGTGGACTTTATGAGTAACGAAGCTCATGAGATAAAAGTAATCATGGATTGCCTTAAGGCACTTGAAAAAAATACTATTGGTGGCTTACCGGAAAAAATACAGGGTGATATTACGACTCATGCATTTATTGCTGCAGGAAGTTCTTTTATACCTGTCCCTGGTGCAAGTGCGGCAGCTAATGTTGCTAATATTTGGGCAATGTATGCGAGAATTAATTCTGACATAGGAATAACATTTTCTAAAAATATTTTAAAAACTGTTGCGTCTGGAGTAGTAGCCAACTTGGGAGGATATGTAGTTTTGCTAGGTGCTGGCGAGCTTTTAAAATTTATACCTGTATTTGGCTCTTTTGTTGGTGCTGCTATTGAAAGTGGGATTGCATATGCTATTACAATAGTATCAGCTTATGTGTATATAAAGGCTATTACTTTAATGGCTAGAAAAAGAATAGATTTTAATAATGAGGAAAAATTACAACATGAAGTTGATGAAATTTTACGTAATGATAAAGAAGAAATAAAGGCTATGCTTAAAGAAGCGAAAAATTCTTATAAACCTCAAAAATAATATTACTAATGAAATAAAAACAGCAGCCTTGGCATACGCAAGCGTATACTGAGGCTGCTGAATTTTTATTCTTCTGCTGCTGTTGCCAGCTGTACCTTCAGCTCTACACCGAAGGTTTTTTTGAACCATGACAGATGCTCCTGAATCTGATGCATTTCAATACTGGGAATACCTTGAGCATAGAGCTTTAAGGTAGCAGTCTTTTTGTTGATGCCAGGTTCAATAACGTGAATCTGGGAGGTTTCCGTATAATCGAGGCTTTCGGCTAATGCCAGCAGCAGTGCCAGCTTGTTGATTGTTTTCCAGTTGGCGTCGCTAAGCAGTTCCTTGTAGAAACGGTCCTTGAAATAGTTTTTGGAAACGCCGTTATGCCAGCCGGCGATAGCTGCCGTGATGACCTGCTCTTTGTGCGTCAGACCAAAGAGCTTGGCATTTAAAATCATATAGGCACTATGACGTGCGTGACTGTAGAAGTTGATCGTAATGCCGATGTCATGCAGCAGTGCAGCGGTTTCCAGCAGACGGCGATAATTTTTGCGTAAGCCGTGCAGCTCACTCCAGCCGTCAAACATTGATAACACCAAATGGGTGATGTGTCTGGAATGCTGCTGGTCGGGTTCATATAGGTTTAACACATTTTCCCTGCTCATTTTAAGGATATCATTCGCTATAATGGGCACGTGGTTTTCCTTGGAATAATAATCGAAGAACAGTCCTTCGCGCAGGCCGCAGCCGGAGGTGATGAGCTTTTTGGCACCCGTTGCCTCCAAAAGGCAGCTGATAATGCTAATGCCGGCCAAAATGATATCACTACGCTCACTGCTGAGGCCGGAAATTTTTTTGCGTTGCTCCAGATTTGTGTTGCGCAATCTGTTGAAGAAGCTGCAATATGTTTGCGCGGTATAGGAATAATTGTGGATTTTGGTTGCCGGATATTTCTTTTCACGCTGGATGATTTTAGCTACCGTACGCGCGGTACCGCCGACGCCGATGAGAGGCAGTCCGTTCTGCTTGAGCCAGGGGTACTTTTCCAGACGGCTAATGATAAAAAAGCTCACGTCGCTAAAGACATTGGCTGGCATGACATTGCGTGTGTTGAACATGGAGGTGGTATTGACTGCGCCGATAGGCAGGGATACGCTTTCCAAAATTTTACGGTTTTTGAACAGAATCAGCTCGGTACTGCCGCCGCCCAAGTCAAAGATGATGCCGTCCTTGACGTTGATGGTGTTGATAACGCCAAGATAGCTGATATAGGCTTCGGTATTGCCGGAGATGATGTGCAGCTGGATGCCTGTTTCCTCGGCAACGCGTGCGACAAGCTCCGCACCGTTGGCAGCGTTGCGGATGGCTGCAGTAGCAACGGCAATGGTTTTGTCAGCCTGATAAATTTTGCACATATAGGCAAAGCTTTTCATGGTTTCGATGGTGCTGCTGAAGGCTACTTCTGTAAGCATGTTTTTTTCGTCGACCTTCTGACTCAGGCGCAGTGCTTCTTTTTGGTTATAGACCATATTATAAGCACCATTCTTATAAATATGGCTGATAACAAGCCGGGCCGAGTTGGAGCCGATGTCGATAATTGCGATTCGTTGCATTTTTCTTTTCTCCTTGTGGGGTGTTCCTCTAAACTCCGATTATTCTATTTTAACGATATATTTATTATATTACCCATAAGCGGAAAAAATCCTGCGTAAAAAAGTAAAATTCGTGTTAATTTGTTAAATTAATGTATAATCTCGATTTCTTCGCAGGATTTTTGTTAAGAAAAACGAATTATATCAATAATATACTGTTTTGGAGGCTTAGCTAATGAAGCGTAAAAATTATACAACCTTTGCTGCGATTCATCTAGGCTCGGAGATGCTCAGTATGCAGATTACCGAATATCATAATACCGAAAGGTACAAGGTTGTCGAATGCTGCAATCGACGCATCCGTTTGGGTGAGGCAACTTTTAAAAATAAAATAATTCCTTTTCCGCTTGTTTCCGAAATCTGCGAGATTCTGATAGGCTTCAAGCGCCTGATGAAGGAATACGGTGTAGAGGAATATGTTATGCAGGCGACAACGGCCGTGCGTGAGGCCAGCAATCAGGTTTTTCTGCTGGATCAGATTTATAACAAAACCGGCCTTGTGGTCGATGTTGTTGATATGCCGAAGGAGATTTATACCAAATTTGTGGCCATCCGTAATACGCTGAAGGCAGAAAAAATTTCTACCGAGCGTGAAGGCATGCTGATGATGGATATTTCCTCCGGCGGCTTGGGCGTAACGTTGGTGCGCGACGAAAAAATCTGCTATCAGGGCAATTTCCACATCGGTATTATCCGTATTAAGGAAAGCTTTGAGCGCAATCGCCGTGAAAGCATGCATTTTAACAAGGCGCTGACGGAATTTCTCAGCAGCATAATCGGCCCGGTAAGAAACGAGCTGGGTGACAGCAAGGTGCGTTATCTGGTGCTTTCGGGTACGGAAACGGAGCTTTTGCTGCGTATGCTGGGGCTGAATGAGCAGCAGAAGGTGCATCGCATCAAGGCAGCGGATTTCCATGCCTTTTTCGACAGCATGCGTCAGATGAGCCTGCCGCAGCTGATTCAGGTATATAAGCTGCCGGAGAATGTTGCGGAGCTTGTACTGCCTACGGTGCTGCTTTATGAACAGCTGCTGCATCTGATTCCCGCCAAGGAAATTATTATTACGGCAGACCGCTTTATCGACGGCATCCAGCTCCTTCATATCGGCAATAAAACGAATCCTGTAATGCGCAAGGAGCTGGAGCAGGAGCTTATCAGCCTTTTCCATACCATCGGCAGCCGTTATCTGTATGACAAGAAGCATGCCCAGCAGGTGGAGCGCCTGTCGTTGATTATTTTCGATAAGATTGCCAAGGCTTACGGCATGGGTGAGCATGAGCGCCTGCTTTTGCGTGCAACCTGCATTTTGCATGATATAGGCAAATACATCTGTATGCGCAGTCACTCTATCTATACATATCAGCTGATTATGTCTACGGATATTATCGGCCTGAGCGAGAAGGATAAGAAAATCGTAGCGCTGGCCTCGTATTATCATGCCAACAGACTGTTTGACAAGACCAATACGCTTGCTCCGCAGGTGGAGAAGGAGCTGGTGCCGGTTGTAGCCAAGCTGGCTGCCATTGTGCGTCTGGCTGATGCCTTAGACCGCAGCTATATGCAAAAAATCCACAGCTGCAGTGTAACGCTGAAGGATAATAAGCTGAAGGTTCTGGCAGCAAGCAAAGAGGATTTGACGTTGGAAATCTGGACGTTTGATGATAAATCAACTTTCTTTGAGGAAGTTTTTGGTATTGAACCGATTTTGGAACGGGTGAATAAGTGATGGGAAAATTAGATTTGACAAAGCCTGAGTATTTTTATAACCGCGAGCTGAGCTGGCTGAAATTTAATCTGCGCGTGCTGAAGGAAGCGATGGGTAAAGAAACGCCGCTTCTGGAGCGTTTGAAGTTTATCGCCATTTCGGCTTCTAACCTTGATGAATTTTTTATGGTGCGTGTAGCCGGACTGTGGAGCAATTTTGACAGCGGCGTAGAAAAGCGCGATGCTTCCGGCATGTCGGTGCATGAGCAGCTGGTGGCTATTTCGCAGGCAGCGCATGAGCAGGTGCGCACTCAGACAAAATCGCTGATTGCGCTGATGGCAGAAATGGATGCGGTGAAGCTGCATTTCCGCCGCGTTAAGGATTTGAGCGAGCTGGGCAAGGACTGGCTGGAGGAATATTACCGCGAGGTAGTTTTCCCGGTATTGACGCCGATGGCGGTAGATGCTTCGCGTCCCTTCCCGTTTTTGGCCAATAAAACACTGAACCTTGCTGTTGAGCTGATTAAGGCCGACGGCGAGCACAGCATGGGCCTGATTCAGGTGCCGAGCGTGCTGGACCGCATTGTTGAGGTTGAGCCTGAGGGCAAGCGTACCTTCGTATTTTTGGAGGATATTATCGCCAGCCATTGCCACGATTTGTTCAAGGGCTGCCATATTCTGGATATGGTGTCCTTCAGAGTAACGCGTGACAGTGACCTTGACTTGGAAGAGGATGACAGCGTTGACCTGATGAAGGAGGTTGAGGAATCACTGCGTAAACGTAAGCGCGGCGCTGCTGTACGTCTGGAAATCTTCAAAACGAATAATAATCGTATCAAAAAATTCCTCGAGGAAAATCTGGATGTTACAGAGATGGAGGTCTATGAAATCAACGGACCTTTGGACCCGACATGCTTCTTTAAATTTATCGGTATGAAGGGCATGTGGCCGTGGCTGTATGAGCCATTTGTGCCACAGCGTCCGCTGGAGCTGCCGGATGACAGCGATTTGTTCGTCGCTATCCGTGAAAATGATATTTTGCTGCATCACCCCTATGAAAGCTTTGACCCGGTAGTTAAGCTGGTGAGTGATGCTGCCGACGATCCGCAGGTGCTGGCAATTAAGCAGACACTGTACCGTGTGAGCGGCAACAGCCCGATTGTTGCTGCGCTGGCGCGTGCTGCGGAAAACGGCAAGCAGGTAACCGTACTGGTAGAACTGAAGGCGCGTTTTGATGAGGAAAACAATATCCTCTGGGCGCGTCGTCTGGAAAAAGCCGGCTGCCACGTTATCTACGGTTTAGTCGGCTTAAAGACGCATGCCAAAATTATTCTTATCGTGCGCAAGGAGGATAACGGCATCAGGCGTTATCTGCATCTGGGTACAGGCAACTATAACGACAGCACCGCAAAGCTGTATACCGACCTTGGCCTGATGACGGCCAATGACGAGTTCGGCAGCGATGCTTCGGCGTTCTTCAATCTGCTTAGCGGCTACAGCGAGCCACCGGTTTGGAATAAGCTGGTTATGGCGCCATTGGGACTGCGCGAGAAAATTTACGCGCTGATTGATAATGAAATTGCCATGGTGCGTGCCGGTCGTGAGGGCCATATCATCGCCAAGATGAATTCGCTGATTGACCAGCCCGTAATCCAGAAGCTGTACGAGGCTTCGGCTGCAGGCGTGCATATTGATCTGATTGTGCGCGGTATCTGCGGTCTGCGCACAGGCATCGAAGGCATCAGCGATAATATTACGGTCCGCAGTATTGTAGGCCGTCAGCTGGAGCACAGCCGTATCTTCTGGTTTGCCAACGGCGGCGAGGAGCAGCTCTATCTTTCCAGTGCCGACTGGATGCCGCGTAACCTTAATGACCGCGTTGAGCTGTTCTTCCCGGTAGAAACAGAGGAGCATATCCATCGCATCAAGGCGCTGCTCGACTTGTATCTGCGCGATAACGTGGGTGCGCATATGATGCAGTCCAACGGTACCTATCGCCGTGTACGCAACAAGCTGGAGCCTGTGAGCGCACAAAGCACCTTGTACGAGATGGCGCAGCTGGCGGTGACTGCCGACAAGCTGCCGATGGAAAAACGTCTGCAGCCTGTATTCAGCCGCAGATAATAGTGCCGCATCATATTTATCAAGGATTACGAGCTAAAAAAGACTTATATTTTAATTGCTTACTTAAATCCTTATATTGATATTATGTGCTTAAGTTGTTATAATTAGTAACAAGAGCAGAGGGGGATTAAAATGAGTAATTATGCTGTAACTTTGAATTATAATTGCCATTATGGCTATGTAGAATATAACGAAGCGGATAAGACTGCCGTAGTAACCTTGCCGGAGGCTGTTGCCGAAGCCAAGGCTGCTGTCGAGAAGTATCTGGCAACTCCGTTGAGCCTGGATGTACCGCAGGGTGATACTATTCGTGATTTTGCTACGATAACGCTGGAGCCGCTTTCCAGTAAGGAGGCGTTTCAGGTAGCGCTCACCCGTCTTTGGGGTAAAACCGGCGTGCGTGTTGAATGGAGCATGCCTCCGGGAATGGCTGACGATATTGCCGCTGAGGTGTTGGCAGAAGCACATTAACTTCTGATTGTTTTAGGGCAGACTCTTGATTTAGCAGAGTCTGCCTTTTTGTTTATAAAAATTGTGTGAAGAATAGGAGAAATGCAGATGCTGGATATCAACAAATTACGCAATGCTTACAATGTTATTCACCGTATGAGCCAAAACAGACATCCTTTTGCCGAGGAGGAGCTTTCACTGGAGGTTGTACAGAGCGCGCAGGTACAGGAGGCGCTTACCGATGCCGCAGAAGTTATTGCTGTTTACGGCAAGATTATGAATCTGGTTTCGCAGAGCACGAGCTTTAAGGTTGCCCCCAAAACTCCTAAGGCAGTTAAAAGCAGCTTTGTTGTGGAACAGGATGACCTGAGCAGGCTGCAGCCTATGACTGAAGCTACCAATATCACAAAGCTTGTAAAATATATTAATGATACCTTTGCAGATAAGGAAATGCATAATCTTACCACGGTGGAGCTTGGCAGATGGTTGGAACATACAGGTTATCTGCAGTTGCCGGAAGATGGGCGCAATAAAATTCCGACAGAAAAGGGTTCTGCGTTGGGTATTGTTACCGAAAAGCGTGTAAGACAAGCCACCGGAGAGATTTATTATATTAACCTTTATCCGCAGGCAGCGCAGCAGTTTATTTTTGCTAATCTGCCTGCTGTGGCGGAGTTTTTGGCAAAGGAAAAAGAGGAGAAGCTTGCTGACGCATAACTTGCTGTTTCCTCATTGCCAGTATTTTGTTTTTGCGGTATAATATTTAATACAGCTTGGGTGGAAAGGCTTGAGTTCTGCCTGAGCTGTTGTTATGGTTCCGTAGCTCAGTAGGATAGAGCAACCGCCTCCTAAGGTTGTGCTCTACCAGCTGCCTTACGGGGA
>ULVX01012477.1_pt1 | contig 16468 bp, 10 predicted proteins | sample 1959811 | NCBI WGS metagenome assembly ULVX01 (sample SAMEA4835797, study PRJEB28245) | human gut metagenome | biome: gut microbiome; material: fecal sample | place: Denmark | collected 2008
GTGAATTATGATGGGATTAAAACAGGCACAGTGGATGCCGGGGTAAGTGTACATGATCCATCAATTATGGAGGCAGATGGCAAGTATTATATATATGGATCCCATATGTCGGCGGCGGTATCAAAGGATCTTCGTACCTGGGATTACATGATCAATCGGGATACGCTTATTACATCCAACGGCTATGATTCGGCCAATCCGGTATATGGCAAGATTTATGATCTGAAGAAAGGACCTTTTTCCTTTACCGGTAAAAACAGCAGTGTAGTAGCTACAGACGGAGATGGCGGCGTGCGGCTGTGGGCACCGGATGTTAAATACAGCAAGAAGAAGGGGCTGTATTATATGTACTTCTGTACCAGTTCTACATTTAATACTTCTACCCTTGCTTATGCTACTTCTAAGAGTCCGGAAGGACCGTTTGAATGGAAGGGCAATCTGATCTACTCGGGATTTAATGAGAACAACATTGACAAGACCAATGTGGCAAAATATAAGGATAAAGACACAGCGTTGAAAGAATACACAGATGGTGGTATTTCTTACAACTACCAGGATTACCCAAATGCTCTGGATCCTACTATTTTCTGGGACAAAGATGACAGAATGTGGATGGTATACGGATCCTGGTCCGGCGGTATTTACCTGCTGGAGATTGATGAAGAGACCGGAGAGGTGATTCATCCGAAAGAAGATAAATCAGCCGGTGTAGATGCCTATTTTGGAAAAAGATTATTAGGCGGTGGACATACATCCATTGAAGGACCGTATATTTTGTATGATAAAGACAGCGACTATTATTATCTTTTTGTTTCTTATGGAAATCTGCAGCGTGAAGGCGGATACCAGATGAGAGTGTTCCGTTCTAAGACGGTAGACGGTGAATATGTGGATATGAATGGAAAATATCCGCAGAAGAGAGCAGGAAACCCGGCATACTTTGGACTGAAATTATCCGGAAATTACAGACTGCCAAGTCTTCCGCAGGCTTATATGGCTACCGGACATAATTCGGCTTTTATCTCATCTGATGATAAGCGCTATATTGTATATCATACACGCTTTGAGAACCGGGGAGAGACTCATGAGCCGAGAGCCCATCAGTATCTGATCAACGAAGAAGGATGGCCATGTATGCTTCCTTATGCAACAGGTGGCGAGACTGCTTCCAAGAGCGGCTATGATAAATCTTCCATAGTTGGTGAGTATTATGTGGTCAACCAGGGAAATAAGATTGATAAATCAATTGCGGAACCAGAAAAATGGGTGTTTACAGAAGACGGTTTCGTGTTTGGACAGGGCATGGATGGCACCTGGGAAGCTAAAGACGGCACTTATTATGTGCACATAAAGACAGCGCTTCCATCGGAAGACGGCACAGTAGATGCGGCGGATTCTTACAGCGGTGTGTTCTGCAAGATGAAAGATGAGGCAGGAACTGATGTAATGACATTTTCTGCTGTAGGAAATAACGAAAGTATCTGGGGGGTAAAGTATAATGGCAAATAATAAAAAACAGAAAATGACCCAGTACGAACGGGAGAAAATAAAAAAAGAAGAGAGGCAGCACAAAGCAGAGGAAAAGAGAAAACAGAAGCGTGAAAAGGATTTGGAAAACATGGGAAGGATCCAGAGGTTCTTTTATGCCGAAGAAAACCAGGGCAAGATCGATGTTGCTAAGGGAGTACTTGGCTGGATCGTAGTAACGATTGCTTCCTATTTATATTGGGCGTTGTTACTTTTGATGGCGTCTTTGTTCCTATTAAATGTGTGGCATGTAACATGGACTCAGATCAATCATTATTCTCTGATTTTGATGTGTATCACATCGGTTGTATACCTGATCTGGTCATACAGGAAAAAGAAGCGTGGATAAGAATTGGTATGTGTTATTGTCCGAAAAGGGAGTGCTTTTTGCCCCTTTTTGGACAATATGCACATAATATGATGAAAAAAGACACAAAAAACACAGTTTTATTATAAAAAATGACAATAAAAAAAGGGATTTTATATTGACTTTTGTACATATTCATAGTAATATTAAATGTGCTGAAGTCTTTTATTTTGCCTAAATATAGGACAAAGTTGATGAAATAAATTGTTAGGAGGAAGCTATGCGGCGCAAAAACATGACGACAAAAGTCAAAAAAACAGTTGCATTGTTTATGGCGACAGCGTTAGTACTTGGTTGTGGTGCTCAACATGTTGCAGTGAAGGCCGATCAGACAACGGCAGGAAGCAGTGCGGCGGCAACAGGAACAAGTGTTGCGACAACAGACACTGGCAACGGTTCCAGTAAATCCAGCACGGAAGATTATTCCAGCGAGCGTATTACTACTAATTATAGTAAGGTTAGTGAGAAATACACTTTGAAGGATTATACAGGTGAGGCAGTGTCTTACGATATTAGTAAAGCTGTAAAAGGAAAGATAAAGGAAAAACTTACAGCTGAGACTAAGGACTACACAAAGGCAGAAGAAGTTCTTGATCTGACTGCAGGCGACAGTGTGGATCTTGAAGTGGATGTACCGGAGGATGGATTGTACGATCTGAACCTGGATTACTATTCACACGATGCATCAATCCTGCCGGTATCCATGGAAGCAACTGTGGATGGCAAGTATCCTTTTTATGAAGCGAGAAATCTTAAATTTGAAACCACATGGAAACTTGCTGATACAGCAGTAAAGGATCGTTACAACAAAGAAGTTGTAGCAGTTCCGCAGAAGGTTTACCAGTGGGAGACAAAAGGAGTCTCTGATTCCAGTTACCGCAACTCAGATCCTTTAAAGGTTCAGTTGACAAAAGGTAAACATGAGATTAAATTCAGCATCAAAGAAGGAAACTTCTTATTAGGAAATGTTTCTCTGGCAGCACCTAAGAAGGCGGCTGCTTACGAAGGATCAGGTGTGGCAGATGGCGATGCACTGATCGAGATTCAGGGAGAGCATTTCAGCACAACCAATGATTCCGCAATACACGGTGTGACAGAGTATGATTCAGATGTGGATCCTTACACAGTAGGAGAGACACAGTTGAACACTTTGGATTCTGATTCTTTCAATACAGCAGGACAGAAAGTTACATATACTTTTAAAGTTGAGAAAGAAGGAAACTATAAGATCGGAATGAATTATCGTCAGTCAGAAAAAACAGACTTCCCAGTATTTACAGATATTGCGATTGACGGAGAAATTCCTAATGAAGCATTCCGTTCTTATGCTATGAAGTATGGTGCAGGATATCAGCAGTCCACTTTACAGGATTCCAAAGGAACAGATCTGACTGTTCATTTGACACCAGGCGAACATACAATTTCTTATACCATCAGCATGGACAACATTCGTTACATCATGGAGGCAATTGATGAGGTTATGTCAAAGGTAAATGACCTTTCACTTGAGATCACAAAAGTTGCCGGAACAAATGCAGATAAATACAGAGATTTGAAATTGTCCCGTTACATTCCAAATCTGGAAGAAACTTTAAAACAGTATGCAAGTGAACTGAGAGAACTTGAGCAGAGCGCGGTTAAATGGAGCGACAGTGATAACAATGTAGCAGTTATGTCTTCCATGCTGATTGCAGCAAAACAGCTGGAGAGTCTTGCTGAGAATTCAGATGAAATCCCATATCGTGTCAGCGAACTTTCAACCAGTACAAACTCAGTTAACCATTATCTGGCACAGGCTATTGACGACCTGCTTGGCAATGACCTGGCGATTGACCGTATCTGGATTTATCAGAACGATGCAGAACTTCCATCTATGCCGGGAGTATTCTCATCTATCGGAATGAGTTTAAAGAGATTTGTATCTACCTTTACAGATACATCTTACTCGACAAGAGAAACTGACAAGAGTCATTTGCAGGTTTGGGTAAACCGTTCCAATCAGTACATCCAGATCATGCAGAAACTGATCGACGAGAAATTTACACCTCAGACAGGTATTCAGGTAGATGTCAGCGTTATGCCTGACCAGAACAAACTGGTGCTGGCAAACTCTGCCGGCAATGCACCGGATGTTGCAACCGGTTTGAACTACACTATCCCATACGAACTTGGTATTCGTGGGGCATTGGCAGATATGACACAGTTTAGCGACTTCAAAGAGGTTGCATCTGTTTATGAACCAGGATTTTTCCTGACAGGTACGATTGGAGATAAAGTATACTCCATGCCTGAGACCATGAACTTCTGGGTATTGTTCTACCGCTCAGATGTTCTTGAAAAAATGAATATTGGCATTCCGCAGACGATGGAAGATGTTATTGATATGCTTCCTACTTTGCAGATGAGAGGTTTGAACTTCTATTATCCAACAGCAGGTATGCTTTTGATGCGTAACTTCCATGGTACGACACCACTTCTTGTACAGAATGGTGGAGCTTTGTACAATGCGACAGCGGCAGAAGGTACAGCTTTGAACAAAGAAGAATCCGTAAAAGGATTTACAGCTTTGACTGACTTGTTTACAGTATATAACCTTTCAGTCAATGTTGATAACTTCTATCAGCATTTCCGTAATGGAGATATGCCGATCGGTATTGCTGATTATGCTACTTATAATATGCTTAAGAATGCAGCTCCTGAGCTGGATGGTTCCTGGCAGATCGCCGTTGCACCTGGTACAAAGCAGGCAGATGGCACAATCGACAGAACTGTTTGTGGACAGGCAGAGGCAACTGTAATCTTTAAGAGCAATTCTGAAAGAGAAAACAAAGCATGGCAGTTTATTAAGTGGTGGTCATCTACAGAAACACAGGCTGAATATGGACAGACTTTGCAGATTTCATATGGTGATGATTATATCTGGCCAACTGCAAACATGGCTGCATTTGATCAGCTTCCACTGGATTCGGCAGACAAGAAAGTAATCGAAGACACTGCTAAGAATGTTGTGGATGTTGCCCGTGTACCTGGTACTTACCTTCTTGAACGAGAAGTAAGTAATGCCTTTAATGATATTTGCGTAAATGGTGATGAAGTCCAGACGCGAATTGATAAAGCTGTTAAGAATGTAAATCACGAGTTTGACCGCAAGTTGGAGGAGTTTGGATATAACGACAGCGATGGCAATGTCATCAAAGACTATAATATTCCAACCATAGAATCGGTTAAGAAAATTCTCGGAAGAGATGAAGACAGCAGTAGTAACAATAACGCTCAATAATTAAGATTGGATGGAGTGGAATATGGCAAAGAACAGTGTTGTACAAGAAAGTACAAAGAAAAAGAAAAGTAATATTCGCAAGCGCGAACATTCAAACTGGAACGGCTATGTCTTCATGGCACCATATGCGATTATCTTTATTGTGTTCATTCTGGTGCCTGTATTACTGGCAGTAGTCCTTTCCTTCACAAACTTTAACTCGATTGAGTTTCCAAAGTTTACCGGATTTTTGAACTACATAACACTGATTACCAGTGACGATGTGTTCATGCAATATGTATTACCGAACACGGTAGTATATGCGGTTGTGGTTGGTATCGGAGGATATGTTTTATCCTTCATACTGGCCTGGGCCCTTTGTAACCTGACACATTTACCTAGAACCATTTTTGCGTTGATCCTGTACTCACCAAGTATGACAGTTGGTGTTGCTATGACCGTATTGTGGAAGGTTATTTTCTCAGGAGACCAGACAGGTCTGTTAAACAGCTGGCTGATCAGCCTGGGAATCATTAATGAGCCTGTTATCTGGCTTGTTAATGCAAATTATTTGTTGACAATTGTAATTATTGTAGGTTTGTGGTCTTCTATGGGTGTTGGATTCCTTTCCATGATTTCCGGTATTTTGAACTCCAACGAGGAACTCTATGAAGCAGCGGCCATTGATGGTATTAAGAACCGTTTCCAGGAAATGATCTACATTACTATCCCTCAGATGAAACCACAGATGTTGTTTGCGGCGGTTATGTCCATTGTAAACGCATTCCAGAATGGTATGATCTCCACCTGGCTGACAGGTAACCCGTCGCCGGGATATGCCGCTCAGTTGATCGTAAACCATATCGAAGATTATGGTTTCCTTCGATACGAGATGGGCTATGCAGCAGCCGTTTCTGTTGTACTGCTGTTGATCGTGCAGTTGTTCTCAAAAGTATGTAACAAACTTTTGACTGACAAAGATGAATAATTTGAGAAGGAGGTTAAATCGTGGCATATAAAGGAAAAAGAATTAATCCTCAGAAGTTTGAAAGAGGACAGATTAAGATTATGATTATTTTGCTGCCATTGCTTATCTTTATGGCAATGCCATTGGTGTATATCGCTAACCATGCCTTTAAGCCGATGGATGAGTTGTTTGCATTCCCACCAACCTTTTTTGTAAAGAATGCAACACTTGAAAACTTTGAAAAACTGATCAAGTTCAGTAGAACATCCGGTGTGCCAATGAGCCGTTATGTGTTCAACAGTTTGATCGTAACAGTTCTTACCGTTGGATTATCACTGCTCTTTACAACCATGTCAGCATTTGCTCTGGCTAAGCTGAAATTTAAAGGCCGTGACATGATGATGAACGTCAACCAGATGGCTCTGATGTTCGTAGCAACAGCCGTTTTGATCCCAAGATACCTTGTAATCGCAAAGTTGGGATTGATCGATAATATCTGGGCACATATCCTGCCATTGATGGCGTATCCGGTAGCTTTGTTCCTTGTAAAACAGTTTACTGAACAGGTGCCTGATTCGCTGATAGAAGCGGCCTATATTGATGGGGCGTCGGATGTGACGGTATACCGAAAGATTGTTATACCGCTGATCAAGCCGGCGATTGCAACAGCAACCATCCTTGTATTCCAGCAGGTGTGGACCAATGTGGAGACATCAAACTACTATATTAATGATGATAGTATGAAAACTCTTACATTTTATATGAACTCAATGATCAATGTAAATAACACAGTAGCCGGTCAGGGTATGTCTGCGGCGGCAACGCTGATACTGTTTATTCCTAACCTTGTGTTGTTTATCATTCTTCAGAATGGTGTCATGAATACAATGGCTCATTCAGGTATCAAGTAAACCATTGCAATATAATAGAAGGATAGAGGCATTATGAGAAGAAAAAAGAAAATTTTAAGTCTGATCGCTTTACTTCTGATTGCAGTTGGTGTTACATCAGAAGTGAATACAGTGACTGCATCTGCTGAGACTCCATACAAGACCTATACGGTAGATGGTTACGGCAGAACAGAAGAGACACAGGCTGCTTACATTGCTAAAAGTACTGTAATCGGCTTTGGCAACCAGTCTATGAAAAACCCTAACGATCTGTTTGTTACAAAGGACGGAACTTTGTATGTGGCAGATACAGGAAATGCCCGCATCTTGATCGGAGATGCGGACGGAAAACTGATCCGTAAGATTGGTGAAGGAACCCTGAAAAAACCAATGGGTATTTTTGTAACCGATGACAAGAAGATTTATGTAGCAGACCATGATGCAGAAGCTGTGTTTGTATTTGACGAAAATGGCAATCTGCTGAATACATATGGTAAGCCGTCCAGTCCTCTTTATGGTGAAGGTGTTAAATACCAGCCATTAAAAGTAGTAGTAAACTCAGCTGGAATCATGTTTGTAGTGTGTGAATCTAATACCAATGGTGTTGTTGAGATCTCACCATCTGAGGGAGGAACATTCCTTGGATACTTTGGTACAAACTATGCAGCAACCAGTTTGCAGGACATTATCATGCGTGCTATTTTGACAAAAGAGCAGCGTGCCAAGATGGTAAGTAATACACCATCTACACCGGATAACCTGGCCATTGATTCAAAAGGTCTGATCTATACAGTAACACGAGGCGATGAAGAAAGTACATTGAAGAGACTGAATATTGCCGGTGTAAATATGATCAAGAGCAGCAACACTTCCGGTGTTTATGATGAAGCACCAGCCGCTGTCGCTGTAGGAAATCATGACAATGTGTATGTAGCTTCCCAGATGGGATATATCTATGAGTACAATGAGACAGGAGAGCCGCTGTATATCTTTGGTGGTAATGATGATGGTACACAGCGTGTAGGTCTTTCCAGCCTGGTAACAAGTATTCAGGTAGATAAAGATGATAACATTTATGTGTTGGATTCTGATAAAGCACAGATTCAGATTTATCAGCCAACTGAGTTTACCCAGAAACTTCACAATGCTTTGTATTTGTATTCAAAGGGTAAATATTCAGAAGCAAGAAAACCTCTTACAGAAGTTTTAAAGATGAACAGTATGTTTGACTATGCCAATAAAGCAATGGGCCGCTGCTATTTCCAGGAAGAGGATTATGAGAGTGCGTTGACATATGCAAGACTGGCAAAAGACAAAGAAGGTTACTCAGATGCGTTCTGGGAGACACGAAATGTATGGCTGAAAAATAACATCGTGCTGATGATTGGCCTGATCGTGCTGCTTTGGATCGTATACAAGGTGATCCAACTGTTAGACCGCAAGAAAAATATTCTTGCCGGACCAAGAAATGTGATTGGTAAGTTTAAGAAAAATAAGTTTGTATCCAATGTATGTTATTCTGGATATTTTATGAAACATCCAATTGATGGATCTTATGGAATCGCCAGAGAGGGAAGAGCATCTTTTGCATCCGCCAGTTTCATCCTTGTTATATTCATGATTGAATATGTAATCAACAAGTATATGTGTGGATTCCTTCAGAAGACGATCCGTGATGGAAGATACGAGATTTTCTCAGATGTTGGAGAAATCGTTCTTGTCATCGTTGCTTTGACAGCATGTAACTATCTGGTATGTACAATCAATGAAGGTGAAGGTACGATCAAGAAGATTTATACTTACTTCTGTTACTGCCTCCTTCCGTATGTATGTCTGACACCATTGAACTTTATTTTGTCTCATGTTGTTACAAACAACGAGCAGTTCCTGATCACATTGGTCAGCGATGTTATTATCTGCTGGGTTGCATTATTGGCGATCCTTGGTATCAAAGAGGTCAATAACTATACTGGAAAAGAGACATTCAAGATTATATGTCTGACTATATTTACAATTTTGATCGTAGCGTTGTTAATCTTTATTATTTATGTACTGTGGGCACAGGTAATTGAGTTCATTAGTGCATTGTTCGGAGAGGTGGTGTATCGACTTGGTTACTAAGCATTGGAGAAAACTGGTTGCACTCTTTCTGGCTTCTGCGATGATCGTTGCAGGAACACCTGGAGTCCCACAGATGGCAAAAGCGGATACAGATACGACGCAGCAGAGTGGTGATGGCTCCACAGATCAGAGTGGCGATCAAGAAGAAGTGAAACAGGTCGGAGAAGATGGCGAGGTAGTCCAGAGCGGAAGCAAAGGAAAGATTGCCAAGAAAGACTGGATCACAAAGAAAGATTATGAACTGGTAGCTGAGAGTGATACATATAAGATGTATCTGTATGAAAAAAGACTTTCAGTTTTACTGGAAAATAAAGAAACCGGAAAAATTATCGAGTCCACATTGAGCGATGAAAAAGATGATGGAAACAGTAACCAGGCATGGAATGGTTACATGAAATCCGGTGTTGTTGTGAATGCCATTGTAGGAGTGAAGAACTCCTACCAGGCAGATCTTATTACAGCATCAAACACATTGGAAGTTACAAAGAATGATAAAGGTTTCAGTGCCAAGATTTTCTGGAACGAGTATCAGTTCGGACTTACTATGAATGTGACTCTGGATGGGGATAATCTGGTTGTTAATATTCCGGATGATTCTATCATCGAGAAAAAAGAAGGAACCTATATCAATTCCATCAGCGTATTCCCTATGATGGGATACACATTCCTGGGAGAGCAGGAAGGTTATATGCTTATCCCGGATGGAAACGGTGCGCTGATCAATCTGGATAACAAAGAAGGTAGGTATTCAACCGGATTCTCCCAGATGATCTATGGAACGGACAATGGATTTACAGAATCCACTGCAAAAAAGTACCTTTGGGAAAAGATTGATACGATCCGCGATGCCGGTGAGGTATTTGCTCCGATCTTTGGTATGGCTCATACACAGGAGCAGACCGGATATCTCGCGATTGTAGAAAAAGGCGAAAAGAGAGCCAGCATTGAAGCACACCCAAACGGAGTTATGGTTAACTATAACCGTTGCTTTGCTAAGTTTCTTATGAGAGATTTGTATGTACAGCCTTTGAATAACTCCAATTCCGGTACGGTAACACAGCCGGAAGCAGACAGAACACATTCTGACCTGCAGGTGCGTTATATACTGCTTAGCGGAGACGATGCCAACTATTCAGCCATGGCAACTAAGTATCGTGAATATCTGCTTAACAATAATCTGCTTACAAAGAAAGATACCTCTTATAACACAAGAGTGGATTTCCTTGGAACAGACCGTGAAGATTTCTTGCTTGGAACAACAGCGGTTACTATGACAAGGGCAGATGATATTGCAGGTATTTATAATGAACTTCAAAAAGAGGGCGTTTCCAGTCTGCTGACTTTGTACAAAGGATGGCAGTCCGGAGGACTTTATGATCTGCCGGTCAGCAGTTACAAAGCAGACAGCCACATTGGTGGAACATCGGATGTTACAAAGCTTATTTCTGATTCAGCAGCGAAGAATTACAATGTATATTTGTATACAGATGCTCTGCGTCTGAATCCTTCCACAAATACATTTAACTTTAATACCATTAAAAAGGTAAACAAGAGATTGTATGAAGAGGAAAAATATGCAGAAGTATATGACACATTCAACTTCCTTACACCGGAAGCATCCCAGAAGGATGTACAGAGTCTGGTAGAAGATGGTGTGGGAGATGGCGTTAAGAATTTTGCTTTCTCCGGAATCAGTAATACTTTGTTCTCTTACAGTTATAAGGGAGGCTTTTATCAGAGAAATTCTGTAGCTGATACTTATGAGAAAACACTGGAAACAGTAAGCAAAGATGCTAATTTGATGCTGGAAGAGCCATGTGCTTACCTTTGGAAGAATACACAGGCATTTTTGAATATGCCACTGGGAACTTCTGATTATATGTATATTGATGAAGAAGTACCATTTGTATCCATGGTATTAAAAGGTGTTATGCCGATGTATTCCGATTATGTTAACTTTGAAGCAAATAAACAGCAGTTTTTCCTTCAGATGGTAGAAGCAGGCGTTTATCCTTCCTTCTATCTTACAAAGGAAAATTCATCAAAACTGATCTATACAAATTCAGCCGATCTGTACAGTACAGAGTATGCGACTTATAAAGATTCTGTAATCAGTTATGATAAACAGCTTCGCGAGTTAAATACAGCTCTTGGGGATGCGAACATTGTAAAACATGAGCGCAGTGCAGATAATGTGGTAACCGTTACTTACAGCAACGGTGCAAAAGTGTATGTAAACTATTCAAACAGTGATGTAACTGTTGATGGAGAAATAGTAGGAGCAATGTCCTACACATATAAGGCAGGTGAGGCAGAATGAGTAAAAAGAAGTTGACGAAGGAAGAAAAACGAAAGTTAAAAAAGATCAAACCGGGCCGTCTGACTAAGAGGGATGCCCGCATGGGACTTTTGTTCATATCACCATGGATCCTGGGTGCATTGGTATTTTTGCTGTATCCATTGATTTCTTCTTTCTGGTATGCATTGAACAATATCCGTATGACACCACTTGGTACCAACTATACTTTCGTGGGTCAGGGAAACTTTACTCAGATTCTGCTGTCAGATGCTGAGTTCCCAACACAGCTTATTAACTATGTAGTATCCACGGTTATTTCCGTGCCGATCATCGTTGTATTTGCATTGTTGATCTCCATTATGCTGAATCAGCCGATTAAGGGAAAAGGATTTTTCCGATTGATCTTCTTCCTGCCGGTTATCATCGTAAGTGGACCAATCCTTGGCATGTTGAATGCAGAGGGTGCCGGAAGTATTACAGCTCTGGATACACAGGCTATTACAGATGCCATTAGCGGTTTCCTGCCAGCGGCACTGGCTAAGCCGATTTCCAGTATTTTTGAAAACATGATTACCATTCTCTGGTATTCAGGTGTACAGATTCTGATCTTCCTTTCTGCTTTGCAGAAGATTGATCCGTCTCAGTACGAAGCTGCTAAGATCGATGGTGGATCCGGATGGGAATGTTTCTGGAAGATTACATTGCCAACTATCAAACCAATGATTCTTTTGAACTGTGTATATACGATCGTATTTATTTCTAATAACGACCAGAATGAGATCATTGAACTGATCAAAAACGCTATGTTCTCCGGTACACGGGAGAAAGGATATGGATATGCATCTGCCATGGCATGGGTATATTCCATTGTGGTATTGTTGATCGTCGGTATCTTTGCTCTGCTGTTCATTACAAAGAAAGATGTATATGAAAAACAGGTTAAAAAAGCAAAGAAACAGATGAAGAAAGATGAGCGTGAGCTCAAGAGAGTAAGAAGGAGGAGTGCAAGAAATGCGGCAAAGCAAGCTAGAAAAGAAGCAAAATAAGGCTCGCGTGAAAGAGTATGCAAAGATTCGCGCAAAGTCAGGCAAGAAATTCTCCAAAGAAAAAGTGAGAAAGTTCTTCATGGGCTCTAAAGAGAAGCAGGGTTTCCTCAAAGTATTTTGCATTTATGCATTGCTGATCTGTATCGGCTTCATTTACTTGAATCCTATCCTTCAGATGTTGAGTAAGAGTTTCATGAACCTGGATGACTTGCTGGATTCATCCATTAACTGGATCCCTAGTAAGTTTATCCTGAGCAACTATGCACAGGCAGCAAAGAGTATGGATTTCTGGGCATCTCTTGGCAAGAGTATCATTCTTGCCGGTGTGCCAACCCTTTGTAACTTGATTTCCTGTGCCATTATCGGATATGGACTGGCTCGTTTTGAGTTTCCATTTAAAAAAGTGGTTCTGGCAGTTATCGTATTTACGTTTATTCTGCCTAGCCAGGTAACCATGATCCCTACTTATGCACTTTACAGTCAGATCGGAATCCTGGGAACAATCCTTCCATTTGTGGTTCCGCCATTGCTGGGAATGGGAATTAATGCACCGATCTTTATCCTGATCTTCTGGCAGTTCTTCCGCCAGGTTCCAAAGGTATTGATCGAAGCAGCCCAGATTGATGGAGCCGGATATTTTAAATCATTCTTTAGAATCTCCCTTCCATCTGCAACACCGGCGTTTATTACGGTTGGTCTGTTCTCCTTTGTATGGTACTGGAACGAGTCATATCTGACAGAGATGTATGTATCAGGAGTAATGACAAAGTCCGGTTGGACTTCACTGGTTATTCAGCTGGATAACTTTGCCAGCAACTACAACAGCTATGCAACAACAGCTGCATCCGGTGCAACCAGTATCAATGAAGCAATCAATATGTCGGGTACTATGCTTAGTATCCTGCCTCTGCTTCTTATGTACTTTGTACTGCAGAGATATTTTGTTGAGAGTATTGATAAGACCGGTATTACTGGTGAATAAAAAATCATATACAGTGTTAAGAAAGAGAGAGGACTGTTTTAGGGCAGTCCTTTCTTGCTGTATAAACGATAAAAAGACGAAAAACAGCGGTTTTATTGGTTGTTTTTATGTGTATCATGAAAATGTGTACATTATTTGAAAAAAAGATGAGTAAAAGTACATAATTTTTATAAAAAACAGTAGAACTTTTATGGTAAATGTGCTATAATCTCTTATAGCCTAAATAATCATGGAACTTTGTAAGAGCAAAGTTCAATAAAAGGAGGAAAATCATGAAGAAAAAATTGATGGCTTTGATGCTTTCTGTTTCTGTTATGGTTGGACTTACTGCTTGCGGTGGCGGTAGTGGTTCAGGCGGAGATAGTGGTTCAGCAAAAATTAGTGGAGAGACTGAGACTGTCGAGTTTGACGGTATCAAGTATTCAAAGGCAAAGGATCTTACTAGTGACAACATTGAACTGACTTATTTCCATTTCGATCAGGACGAGACAGTAAAAGCTCTGGCTGACCGTTTCATGCAGATTTATCCAAATATCAAGGTAAAGACTGTTTATGAAAATGTTGCAACTTACGATGACACATTATTGACTCTGGTATCTAACAGCCAGTCACCGGATGTAATTATGTACTCCGATGCTGACTTCGCATTGAGTAACTCTTTGCTGGCAGATATCACACAGCTTTGGAACTCTGACCCAGAGACTAAGAAACTGGCTGCTACAATCAATGATTGTGGAATTGGTATGTTCGGTACAAGCCACAGATATGCAGTACCTGTTAAGTTCTTCCCAGGTGTTATGTATGTAGACCTCAACGTATTGAAGAAATTGAACATCGATGCTCCATCCAGAAACTGGACATGGAAAGATATGATTTCTTTGATCAAAAAGGCAACCGTAAAAGATGCTCCAGATGGTGGTGCAGCTTACTACGGATGTGGATACTACAACAGACTTGATTCTTATTACGGAATCGCTGCTGCTCAGAACATTAAAGGTGAGTTTGGTTTCGATGGAAAGAAATTCGACCTGAGTATTTGGGCTGTTGGTGAGCAGGAGTTTGCTGGTTTGAAACAGGGCGGATACATCGCTCCAGTAAAAGACTCTATGGAAATGGAGAACTGGATGGGTGACTTCGCAGCTTGGTGTGGTGCATCAGGTCGTGTAGCATTGTTTACAGAAGCATTCTGGACATTCCAGGGAACATGGAATACAGAAGCATTCAAACAGTATAACCTGGATATCGTTCCTTATGTTGTACCTGCTGTAAACAAAGATGATGCAACAAAAGATCACCATAGTATTGCAACAATCGACTTTGGTGGATTGACAACTTCTTGTAAACACCCTCGTGAAGCATATGAGCTTCTGAAGTTCATGAGCTTTGGTAAAGATGGATGGAAGACAAGAATCGCTCTCTACAATGACGAGTCTAAGACAAATGCAAATGGTCTTGCACTGAAATATGATGTAATGCCAGCTCCTATCACCACAGATTCTGAAGTATGGGATGCTTACATCAAGATGTACTGCAAGGGCATGGATGATACTCATGTAGGTTACTGGAAAGAGTACTTCAAGAGTTGTATGCAGCCTATCCCTTATGGATGGACTAGTATCGCAGGTTACTGGAACTACTGTGATGAATACTTCAACAAGATTGGTATCCATGACAAAGTTGACAGTGGAACATCCAAAGCTGCTGACTACGCAGATGAGGCTACTAAGAAGGCTGATTACTATCATGCAAAAGCAATGATCGAGTACTTCGGACCAAGTGGTTACAATGTTCTTTCTGACGCTGAAGTAAAAGAATATACTGATATGCAGAAAGCAAATGAGTAATTGATAATTTGACCGATATGTGTTAAATTATTTGTGGAGGCAAGGCGATTATGCCTTGCCTCTTTTTTCTAAAATAAATAAAATCTGGAGGAAATTATTATGGCAGCAAACAATCAAGTGAACTACAACGAACCGTGGATTTTACAGCGTGCAGATCCATATGTATTTTTTAAAGATGGTTACTATTATTTTACCGCTTCTGTTCCGACTTATGACGGAATTATTCTGAGAAGATCCAAGACATTAAATGGTCTTGCGGAGGCAGAGGAAAAAGAAGTATGGCATAAGCACGAATCCGGCTTAATGAGTGAGCATGTATGGGCTCCGGAAATTCACTATTTGTTTGGCAAATGGTACATTTATTTTGCAGCTGGCGAAAAGGAAAATATCTGGAATATCCGCCCTTATGTATTGGAGTGTCAGGGACAGGATCCATATAATGATCCATGGATTGAAAAAGGCAAGATGACTCGTGCAAAAGACGATATTTTCTCATTTGAGGCATTTTCACTGGATGCTACAATTTTTGAAAATAAAGGAAGATATTATTATGTATGGGCTGAAAAGGTAAGTGTAGGACCACAGATTTCTAATCTTTACATTGCAGAAATGGAAAATGGTTATACATTGAAGACTGTTCAGGTTCTTCTTACCACACCGGATTATGACTGGGAAAGACATGGTTTCTGGGTAAACGAAGGACCGGCAACAATTCAGCATGATGGTAAGATTTATCTTACATATTCAGCCAGTGATACAGGAGTAAATTATTGTATGGGAATGTTGACAGCAGATCTGGATTCTGATCTTCTGGATCCACTTTCATGGAAAAAAGAGCGTTATCCTGTATTACAGACCAACAATGAACTGGAAATTTACGGACCGGGTCACAACTCATTTACAGTAGATGAAGATGGAAATCCGATCATGGTGTATCATGCCCGTAAAGAGGCAGAAATCGAAGGAAACCCTCTTTACAATCCAAATCGTCATGCAATGCTTATGAAGATTCGCTGGGATGAGAATGGAAGACCGGTATTCTCATATGATAATTAACTAGGAGGTATACCCCGTGGCAAAACTGATTATTAATGAAACCAATAAACTGGATCGAATCGAGCCGGAAATTTATGGACACTTTTCAGAGCATCTGGGACGCTGTATTT
>ULVX01042718.1_pt1 | contig 16394 bp, 8 predicted proteins | sample 1959811 | NCBI WGS metagenome assembly ULVX01 (sample SAMEA4835797, study PRJEB28245) | human gut metagenome | biome: gut microbiome; material: fecal sample | place: Denmark | collected 2008
ATCTCCACGGTTCTTTTTCAATTCCGCAATGCCCTCCGTTACCTCATCAAGCTGCTGTTCGAGGATTGCCCGCTGCCGTTCAATGGACATCGGTATTTTCTCGAACTGCGAATGCCCGATAATGATGGCATCGTAATCGCCGGTGGCAATTCTGCCGCAGAACTTTTTGCGGTTCTTGGTTTCAAAGTCTTTCTTCGTTGCCACCAAAATGTTGGCTGAGGGATAGAGCTGTAAAAACTCCGATGCCCACTGCTCAGTGAGGTGGTTGGGTACGACAAACAGGGATTTACTGCACAATCCGAGCCGTTTGGACTCCATCGCCGCCGAAACCATCTCGAAGGTTTTCCCCGCGCCCACGGCGTGTGCAAGCAGCGTATTGCCGCCGTATAGGATGTGCGCCACCGCATTTCTTTGGTGTTCCCGAAGCTCGATTTCCGGGTTCATACCACTGAAAACGATGTGGCTTCCATCGTACTCACGGGGACGCAGGCTGTTGAATTTATCGTTGTAAAGGCGGCAGAGCCGTTCTCTGCGCTCAGGGTCAGACCAGACCCAATCCTGAAAGCCCTGCTTGATAAGCTCCTGCTTTGCCTGTGCGATTGCCGTTTCCTTTTTGTTCAGGACGGCTTTCTTTTTGCCGTCTGCGTCCTCTACATAGTCGAAGATGCGGACATCTTTAAGGTTCAGCGTTTCCTCGATGATCTTATAGGCATTGATGCGCCCCGTACCGTAGGTACTGTATGCCTTCACATTGCTGCGGTCATAGGACTTACCCTCAATATTCCACTCACCGGTATAGGCAGAGAAATGAACCTTGATGTTCCACTGTGCGTACCTCGGTGTTCCCAAGAACTCAAACATAAACTGTTCGACAATTTCGGTCGGCAGCCAAGTAGCACCAAGCCGAACGGCGATCTCGCTGGCGGTCAGGTCTTTCGGCTGTACCCGTTCCAGTGCTTCCACATTGACGGTGTAATCTTCGGGGTAAAGCTCCGCCGACTTTCGGGCGAGTACCAGCTTTTCCCGGACATTGCCGGAGAGGTATTCGTCTGCCATCAGATACTTTGCCTGCGTGGAATTGCCGTACCCGTGCATTGGGTTCAGAAAGATAACGCCCTTTAAGTCTGCAAAGATTTCTTCCTCGGTCTTGCCGGTCAGCTCGCACATATAATCCATATCCACACGAGCTTTTTCACCCATAGAAACAGCAAGTGCTTCGCTGGCGGTATCTACGGAAGTGACCGGGGTGTGTGGCTTGATGGTTCGCTTGTAGAAAATATCCGCCTTGCGTTCGAGCTGCCCCTCATCGCCCAAGACCTCAAGAGCCGAGAGCAGAGAAAAGGAGCTGTCCTGTGAAAAGGCGGAGATGTTGGCACGGCTGTTGATAAGTCCGTACTGCTTGGAAAAGGCATCATAAAGAGCATTTAATCGCTCCTGCTCCGCTTTAATTTCCGAGTCGGGGTAATCCTCCGTCTGCAATTCGATCAGCTTTCTGACCGAATCACGGATGCGGATCATACCCTTTATGCGGTTCTCTGCGGTAGCGGATACCTCCACCGGAGCCATACGGCTGTTTTCTCGATAGTAGATTTTGTCGTCCACAACGGTGTATGAGAAGTTGCGGACAGTGGGGTCGGCGGGAATGGAATTGTCCTCCTCTGCAAGCTCATCCTCCACCTCATATGCGGTCAGCTCACCGTGAATATTGGAAACGGCTTCGCCGAGTTGCTCGGCAAGGTCTGCCCCCTCGTAAGGGACGCAGGTGGCTTCGGGACCGAAACGCCCCGACACCATTTTCATCTCTCCGAGTATCATTTCGGGATGCTCAACAAAGTACCTGTTCATCAGGATACCGTTTTCATCTGTGCCGAGCTGTACCCAATCCGGCTCTATATCCACAATGCGGTCACGCTTTTGCAGAATAAGAATGTCCGAAACGACCTCCGTTCCGGCGTTACCCTTAAAGGTGTTATTCGGCAAACGGATAGCACCAAGCAGGTCAGCTCGCTGAGCAATATACTTTCGGACAGCGGAGTTTTCCTTATCCATCGTACCCTTGCTCGTAATGAGCGCCATTACGCCGCCCGGACGGAGCTTGTCCAAGGATTTGGCGAAGAAGTAGTCGTGAACGAGAAACTTGTGCTTGTCGTAACGCTTGTCAGGAACCTTGAAATCCCCGAAGGGTACATTCCCCACAACGGCATCAAAGAAGCTGTCGGGGAGGTTGGTTTCCTCAAAGCCCTGTGCGGCGATAGAGGACTTTTGATATAACTGCTGTGCGATACCGGCAGAAACCGTATCCAGCTCCACACCGTAGATTTTGCTTTCCTTCATTTCTTCGGGAAGCATACCGATAAAATGCCCGATGCCGCAGGACGGTTCCAAGATGTTGCCCTCACGGAATCCAAGCTGTTTCATCACCTTATACACGGCATTGATAACCGTTGGCGGCGTGTAGAAAGCGGTCAGAGTGCTTTCTCTTGCGGAAGCGTATTCCTCCGGCGATAGGATGTTTTTCAGCATCCCAAACTCTGTCTGCCAAGAACCGGCTCTCTCATCAAAGGCTTCGGGAATACCGCCCCAGCCAACATACTTGGAAAGAATGATCTGCTCGTCCGGTGTGGCGAAGCGGTTTTCTTCCTGACACCTTTTCAGAACGGTGATCGCCGCATAGTTGCGGTGGAAGCGTTCTTTCTTGTTGACCTCCTCGACCTCGTGAGAAGCAAGGTCAAAGGTATGACGATCTGCCATTGGGATTTCGGGATGAATGTCAAAGGACTGCACCCGGCTTTTCTTCGGATGCTCCCAAGCGGGTGCAAGAGGTGCTTCCACCTGTGCAAGTTCTTCCTCGGAGAGAGAAACAAGGTCGTCAAAGGACAATGCTTGAAGTCCTTTTTCGATCAGTTCTTCAATGGACGCATATTGCACACTGCGGACGACCTTGCCGTCTGCAAGAGTTTCGATGCGGAAATCCACAAGATTGACCCTTGCCTGTATTTCGTGCTTATCGTCCTCAGTCGTGGTGTAGGCAACGCCGACATCAGTAAGATCGGTGTAGTCCGCACCATCCTCACGCTGATACTCCTCACGGCAAAAATCATCAATGAGACGCTTCGCCTTGTCCAGAGCATTTTCCGGCAGATACGGGCTGTCGATGATCTCAAAGCCCTTGGGCGGTGGGTCAAGTCGAGTAACAAAGTCATAGGGAATGGTACTGCCGTCCTTGTCCTTATACAGAACAATGCTCATCGGCACACCGTAGTAGTTTTCCTCCTTGATGTCCTTCTCAAACTGATAAGGACTGGTGTACTCGATGCTTTCACCGACCTTGCCGTCCGTGCCGAGATAGTCAATCCTGCCGATAGGTTTGGATTCGATGGGTGCTTCCTTCGTGGTGGAAACCACGGTGCGGGTAATGCGTTTACCGTCCTCCAAAGCGTTGACCTCTACATCGTACCCTCTGTCGGTCAGCATTGTAAGGTAGGTTTCCAAGCGGTGCTGCGGAAATCCTACCATTGGGACACGGGTGTTGTGATCGACGGCACGGGTCGTCTGCACCAAGTCAAGAGCAGTCCCGACGACCTCTGCATCCTCGGCATAGGCTTCAAAGAAATCGCCCATCTGATACAGCAAAAGGCTACTCGGATTGTCTGCTTTGGTTTTAAGATACGCCTGATAGAACTCCGGCAAAGCAGCATCCTTTGGCTTTTCTCTTTCTGCCGCCTGTCTGATACGCTCCACAACGCTCTGCGGCAAGTCCTGCACATAGAAGGTGATCTCACCTTCGGGGGAGATGTGGGCAATGTTCTGATAGTCCCCATTGACCTCCACGGCACGGTTCCAAACGGTCAGTCCGTTGCCGAGATAGCCCATCCCGATGTCGAACTCAACCGCCTTTTCTTCGCGATGTTTTTCTACTACCTTCAAATGGTCATTCAGTGGGTTCTCCTGCACCTTGCTGTCGAACTCAGTTCTCGTCATTTCCTTGTTGAAAAGCGGAAACTGCGTATCATAGAGCATCACACGCTCGTCATCAAAGGACAGGATTTCATATTCGTTTGCGCCGAGATAGACGGTGCTGCCGAGATGGTACTCATATTGCTCATTTTTTTCCTCTGCCTTTTCTGAAGGTGCAGTAGACAAGATTTCTCTGTTCCTGCGTTCCTCGGCAAGCTCTGCACGGCGTCCTTCCTGCTGTTTCAACCATTCGGGATATTGCGCCATCTCCTTGGGGTTCAGGTAGCGGTCGAGCCTTATCAGCTCGGCAATACGCTTCTCCACCTGACTCCATTTCAGGTCGATATGAGGTTTATCGCTTCCGATGCCTTTAGAAATACGGATACCTTTGCCGTCGTGCTGCTCATCAATATCGGCTCCGACAATAGCCGGATAGGCTCCGCCCCAGCCGTATTCATTTTTTAGGAAATCTGCGTTTTCCTTTGCAGACAGGCTCTTTTGGAACTGCTCATAGATTCGCATTTTCCCCTCAGAAATGCCGCTGCCACGGGTGAGAACAGCGTCGATGATCTCCTGAGAGAAAGTAAAAGCAGAGGGCTTTCGTTCCTCTGCTCCTGCTGTCATCAAGCTCAACTGCCCGTCAATGGATGGCAGCGGCTTCATCGTGTCCTGCAACTCTCCAAGCAGCCGCATCGCTTCAAAATGCTGGGCAATTACGCCCCAATCATAGAAGCTCTGTGCTGTGCGGGAGAGATAACTGCCCTCCCAAAGCTGCAACACATTCTGATAGGTCTTGTAGCCCACACGCCGTCCATCTCTCAGAATGACCTCGGTATAGTCGTTGTTGAAAATGCGCTTGATATAAGAAATACGGGCGTTCTCATCAGCGGTAGCTTCAAAGAATGCCCGTATCTCGCCTTTGCTTGCTTTCAGGTGCGGCGTGGTGCTGAGGATCTCACGAACGGTGTCGTCGCCGCCAAAGAAAGGCAGGCTTTTATCCTCGTGACTTCGGTCGTAATAGTCTAAGCGAAGATTACCTCCGCCATCACGATCTCCTGAACCCGGTTCCGGATACTGTTCATCTTCCGAACCCAGCTCATCATATCCGTCGCTTTCAGATTCTCCGTCACGCCCTCCGACGCTGCCATCTGCTCCGTCAGCATCTGTTCCATCTCGTTCGCTCTGCGCTCCGTGTCGTTCAGATGCTCGTTCAGGGCGCAGCTCGTCAGCAGGTTGTAGTAGCGTACCTTGTGATGCTCCTTCAGGAACTTCTTCCGCATCCGGGCGTACCTGCCCATCGACAGCTCCGGCTGCTCCGGCATTGTCAGATCGGGGAGCAGATAATCCCCCTGCCTCGTGTAAGTGATCTCGTTCATCGTCAGGACTCCTTTCGGTTTTTTCTTTGCCTACATTGTAATCGGCTTTGGTTTTCTCTGCAATTATGCGATTTTGACGGTCGAGGGCAAGAATGGTGCGAGAAATCTCCGCAAGTCCCATCTCCGCAATATCACTGGTAGCATAGCCGAGGGCGTTCAGCGTGGCAGGCGTCGTAAAATTCACCACATCCCGAAGATCATCGGGTTCAAAGTATTCTCCGGCTTCAATGCCCAGGCGGGTCATCGTCATATAGGCGACGCTGTTTCGCACCGCCGTTTTGAAAATGTGGGTGATTTCTTCTTCGGATACGCCGTCTAAGAAGCTGTCCTTCACGCTGTAAAGAAGGTCGGTAAGATAGTCGGGGATGTTGTCCTCTACGGCATTTCTTGACGCCGACTCGATGGCAACGGCAAGGGTTTCCTTGTCGTTCAACTCTCCGAAGGTGCTTTCCAGCGTGTCGATCACTTCTGCCGTGTATTCGTCCCGCATTTGCCAAATGGGAACTCTGCGGGAAAAGCGGCTGGGATGCGTGTCGGAAATATCGAAGTAGTGGACAAGCCGCTGGCGGCGTTGGTCGGCATCCTCAAAAACGGCAATGCCGTGCGCCCCACGATTGACCCATTGCCCAAACTTTTGGTTCCAGTCGTCGATCTGAAGAACGGCGGTGGCGTCCGGTCGCTGTGCGTGTACCAAAAGCTGCTCGTCAAAGCGCAGACGGTAGTTGTAGCAGGCAGAGCGCAGAAACGCTTTCCAGCTTGCGGGGTTTGCAACGACCGTTTTGCAGGTTCGGTTATACAGCTCCGAGATGAAGTCGTATTTTCGTGCCATCGGCGGACACCTCCTTATCGTTCATAGTCTTTTGGCTTGATGGCTTTGCCGTTCTCATCATAGCTCTTGGGTTTGGCGGCAATGGAGTCCCACCGGATCATAGAACCTGCAAGCATCGCCTGCTCCTGTGCCTTGCTGACACCCAGCTTTTCATTGAACTTGTCTTTGATTGCTTCGTTCTCTGCACGGTTCCCGTCGTTAAAACTTGTGGCGGTATAGCCCTTTTGCCAGCGGTCGATTTGAATGACCTCGCCGGTTGACGGGAGTATGGAATAGCACATCGGAGGCAAGGGCGGCTCCATTGGAGCGTAGGTACAGCCGCCTTGCTCCATACGCTCGGCAAACTCGCAAATGTGAAAGAGATTGCGTCCAACCTCTGTGTGATAGCTATCAATATAGCGGCAGGGATAGCTTTCCGTCTTGCCGTCACGGTCGGTCACAATGATGCGCTCTCCGTCCGGGATACGGAACAACTCTTTATAGTGGCTGTCAATAAAACGAATGTCCCGGTTGGCTTCTTCGATGTGCTTGTCCAGCCATTTCTTTACATAGCAGTAGAAGTTATAGTCCCCTCGGACGGGGATACAGCGAAGCAGGAACGCATACTTCTCTGTATCGGCTCGGAAGCCGAACTCAGTGGTATAAGCACCCTGCATTTCGCTTTCCTTGTTCTCACGCCCATAACGCACCATCTGAGAACGGCTTTGAAGCAGTCCGTACTCCTCGGAGCGCAGGGCGTTGATTACATCGTCCAAGTCCCGCTTGAACTCATCGCTTTTCCATTGCGGTCGGGTATCAAACCAAGTGGTATAAAACTGATCGCCGCTTGAGCCGAAGTCACCACGCAGATAACCGATATTGCCTGTCTGCCCTTGAAGCTGCGAGCTTTGAGCGTAGGTGTATTTGCGTTCGGGAACGGTCAGCGGTCGCAGTGTGAAATCTGTCATTATCTTGCGCCCCTTTCTTGCGGTGTTCGTTGTTTTGGGATGTCAAAGCCGTAAACGGCGGCGATCTCATCCCCAAGTCGCCGGGTCAGCCGGGTAATATCGGCTCGTGTGGCTTTGCCGTGATAGATTTTATCTCTCAGGTTCTCCATCTGTGTTTCGGAAACACCGTCTTTGAACACACGGTAGAGATAGTGATTTGTGCCGTCGTGGTGAGTTGCATCAGCACGAAGATCGCCGTACTTATCTACATACCATTCGGTATAGTCGGTGTCGGCATACAGGCAATCTCGGATGTTGCCGGAGGGGATGTCCTTGTAGCCCATCACTCTGCCGTTCCATCTGCCGATGTCGCCAATGACAATGATCGGCTGGGAAAGCTGAACATTCAGGTTGACTCGCTCATCGGAGAGGTAGTCGTAATTGGTTTCCTCCATCCACTCATAGAGTGCCTGCTCATCATTCGGATCGTCGTCCAGTTCATTAGCTTCAAGGAACTCCTTGTAGTCCTCTCGCCAGTCGTCCACATCAAGGTTTTGGTTGCTCCAAATGATGTGGCGGTCATTCGGTCGTGTCGCTTGGCTCATCTGTTCCACCTCCCAAGTATGAGAAAAGACGATTCTTTGCGACCTGCTCCTGAAGTTCGGTGATGACCGTCATATCCGGCACGGTCACATCGGGGATTTTCAGGATCGTCGGCAAGGTCAGCGCCTTCAAGTCTTTTTCGGTTTTACAGCCTGCGTCAAAGAGCTTTGCCAGCACCTTCATTTTCTGCTGCAAGCCCTGTTCGGCTACGGTTTTCTTTGTTGCCATAGAAATCTACCTCCTTAACTCATAACATAGTTGGAATAAAGGTGTTGCATCCGCTTTCGTGCTTTTCGGCATTCGGGAGTGCAAGCCAATTCAGGGTGCTCAGACTGGATTTTTGCTCTCGTCCTACGGACGCTTTCAAAATGGGGCAGTTCGAGTTCCTTGTAGTTCTTCATCACGACCTCAAATGGCATTTTTCCAACCGAGTTTTCATTGCTGTAAAAGCTGTTACACACGAGAAGATACAACATCATATCGTCGCTCCGTGCGTCAACATTGGTTTTGAGAATGGAAATAACCCTATCCTCAATCTTTTTGAGATGGTTCATTGCGTACCTCCTTGTGATATAGAAAAGGGGCGGAATTTTTGCTCCGCCCCTTGGATAATCAGCTCACTTCTTGTTTTTCGATCTAATCTGCAAGAAGATAAATCCGCCGATGATAAAGGCTACCAGTACGATAGCCACGATGGTTTTAGGTTCCATTAGTTACGATCCTCCTTCTTCTTTTTCTTGAATCCGATAACGCCGCACACAGCGATGCCCACTGCGGACAGTCCCGCAAGGGTATAGAGCAGCGGCAGATTGGTGGTATCGCCGGTCTTAGGCGTATCACGCAGAACATTGTGCATCTCCACAATGGTTGTGGAGCCGAGCTTGACTGTTGCCTTCTTATCAGCAGGGATGACATACATCGAAGAAGCCGAGTTGCTTACCTCAGAAATGGTGTAGTCCCCGATGCGAAGCCCGTCAATGAAGATCTCACCCTTGTCGTTGGTTTCAAGGATAATGTCATAGCCATTTGCACCGGTAATGCGGAAAGCGAAGCCCTTGACATTGCCGTCAGAGGAGGTCTTAACGATTTTCAGGTTGCCTCGCATAGCTTCATTGACGAAGCCGACACCTGCCTTGTTCTCCACCTCGTAGGTCTTGCCGTTGGTGTCGATCATCACTTCATACGCGCCGGTATCGAGGACAAATCCCTCTGGTGCTTTGGTTTCCTTGACGAAGTAGCGACCGTGGAACAAGTCGTTCATACTGTATTCGCCCTTTTCCTTTTCGGTCAGTGCGCCGAGCAGTTCATCACCGTCGTCCAGCTTGCCGTTAGCATTACTGTCCTTATAGACCTCAAAGGTTGCTCCGGTCAGCTTATTGTCAGGATATTCGGAATCCACCTTGGTCAGATGGATGTTTCCACGGACATACCTGTTGAGGATTTCGATCTCCACGACCTGCCCATCTGCGCCGATGGTCACGGGATAGATGGTGTCATCCAGCACGAAGCCGGCGGGCTGTTCGATCTCACGGACATACCAAGTGCCGTAAGGAATGTTCTCAAAAGAAAAACTACCATCTTTAGCAGAAGTGGTAGTCATCAGAGCGTTTTCCTTTGTAAACTCGCCATCATCCGTGCGGAACAGTCCAATCAGCGCATCGCCGAGAGCGTTGCCGTTTTCATCGACCTTCTTACCGGAAACAGAACCGTAGATCAGATCATTTCCGATTGTCTTGCCGTCGTTGGCGGCAATCTTTACAACTGCCGTATCCTGACCGGCATACGCAAAGGTTACGGGATACTTGGTATCGGAGAGTTTGTAGTGACTGTCGGTAGCAAGCTCCTGAACATAGTAGCTTCCAAAAGGAAGGTCGGTCTTAACCTTTGCCGTTCCGTCCTCATTCAGAGAGATGATCTCAACAAGACCATTTGCGGGAATGGAAGTGCCGCTGGCAGATACGATTTCCTCGGCGGCAAACAGCCCAAAAGAAATGTTTTTCATTTCACCGTTTGTGCCAATGCCGAAGTGCTCATTCTGCTCAATGGACTTTACAAGGCTGATCTCCACCTTCTGACGCTCGTTCTCGAACGAAGTCGCCGTTTCGGTAACAGCAACATTCTGACCGGCGTAGATAAGCTCGACAAAGTGGGGTTCCGGGTTGAGCACCATCCCGTGGGGTGCTGTGATCTCACGCACCTCATATTTGCCAAGGTAGAGTTCACGGCTCACGGCTGTGCCGTTTTCATCGGTAGTAACCGTGTCCACGACCTCGCCATTCTGATTTCGGACAGTGCCGTCCGTGGTGATAATATCCTCTGCGGCAACAATCTCATATACCGCACCGGGAAGTCCACGCTTTTCATACTGCGGCTGATAGATGGTGGGCAGTTCGTTTCCGCTTTCATCAACGCCGCCGATGACGGAAACGCCGAAAAACACCTCGCCGGTTTTTTCCACGGCGATGGTGCCTTTCTGTGCCATATTGGGCTTATCCACTTTTACTACCGTAACCCCGCTTTCTTCTGTGGAATTATCCTCCGTGACATCGAAGTACACGGGCGTTTCGTCGAGGACATAGCCGTAGGGAGCCTGTACCTCGACAACAGAGTACCCCTTTCCAAAGGACAGCTTTTCCGGCGTGACAAGAGAACCTTCTGCATTGGTGTAGAACACATCAATGGTGGTGGGCGTCGGGTAAGTGAAGGTCATTGTTACGGGGTTGCCTTCCGGATCATAAATCTTGAAGCCTGCACCGGCGTAAGGAATGGTCTTGCCGGTTTCAGCGTCCTGCTTCACGATCTTGATGAAGCTGTTAAAGGGTGCATTGTTGATAAGGTAGCGATAAGTCGCCCCATTCTGAGAAATGAACACATCAAAGTCGGGCATCAGTTCGCTGCCTTCCCAGCCGGACACCTGATGGACGGTGTAGATGCCGTAAGGCATATCCTTGGTCTGGGCAAAGCCGTTTTCATCACAGGTGAGATAATCACGCTCGGTGTCCTCGGCAACCTCGTAGCTGCCTGCGGCTTTCAGGTACACAGCAAACTCTGCGCCGCTTTCGGGTGTTTCAATCTGTGTTTCACCGTTATCGGTGTGCTTAATAATGGCGATATTACCCTTTACGACCTGCTCAGTTACATCATTTGCCGTCTGATTATGCTCCACGGTATAGAACTGCGGCTCTGCGCCGACCTTATGGACGGTGGTATCAAGCAGATAGCCCTCGGAGGGTGTGATCTCTCGCACCGTCCAGTCGTTATCGCAGATATACTCCTTGGTAACGAACTGCCCGTTTTTGTCGGTGGTGTAGGTATCAACAAGGTTTTCGCCCTTATAGATGCCGTAAACAGCACCAGCAAGAGAAGCATCACCCTGCGCCGTGCCGGTTTCAGCGTCGCTCTTGGTAACGGTCACGGAAAACTTCTTCAAAATATTGAGGAAGCTACGGTTCGTGACCTCGTTCCAGTTGATAGGTGCAGACTGCGCTTCGGGAACAACATAGCGAATGGCAGTGTCCACTTCCTCCACGGTATAAGGTGTGGAACCGGAAATGAGGACATCTTCAAAGGTCGCCACGCCGTTTGCATCGGTTACGGCATACTCGTCCACGGCAATGCCGGAGAGTGAAGTGCCGTAAAGGTGGAAGGTCACACCCTCGTTGAGATTGTCCTCCGAGGACTTCACGATCTGCAAATCTCCACGCTTGAGCTTGTTGTTGAAAGTCACGGTAGAAACCTGACCGGAAACCACCGTCACACGGCGGGACTCCTGCGGCTCATACTTGTCGTAGTCCATTTCGGTCACGGTGTAAACGCCGGGCATCAGGTTGTCGATCTGAATCTCGCCCTTGGCGTTGGTCTTGACGGTCTGATTGACGCCATTGCCGGTAACGGTGAAAGTAAGGTTGTCTACCTTTCCGTCCTCAGAGGTCTTGATGATCTTAGCAGAACCGTAGGATACCTTCAGATTGAGAAATGCCTGCACGGGGTCATTGACCTCTTGGGCGTAGCTGATGACATCCTGAATACCGCTTCCGGGAGCGTATCTTCCATCCGTCCAAGTAATGATTCCTCGGCGGGTTGCACCGGACTTGCTTGCAGTAATTCTCACGCTGTCAGAGGGTGCGGTAGCCGCCGTAATGACGAGCTTGTTTCCGCTGACGCTGAAAGAAATGCCATCCTCATTCGCAGAAAAGCTATAATTGGAAAGGACATTGTTGCTGTCAGTCAGAGTTGCGGTGTAGTTCGTGCCGTTCCAAGCAAGCTCGACATTCTGCGCCTTGCCGGGAGTTTTCGCCATAAAGCTGGGAATAGCAGAGTGACGCTGTACGCTTGCTTCAATGCTGTTGTAGTAGCTGATGAACTGGCTATACAGAGGGTGCGCTGTGCTGACAACACTCTTGACGGCATCATAGCTGCCGGGACTGATATGATTGAAGTCCTCATCTCGCTCACCGACCACGGTTTCCCAAATAAGAACCTGCGTCGCCATCGCCTGTGCCAGTGTTGCGGCATCGCTTGCGTTCTGAGAACGCCAAGAGGTACTGATCGGTCCCGTGTAGCCGTACTGCATAATACGACCGATGAACAGCTTCATATCGTAGGGAGAAATGGTGCTGTTGAAATCCGAGGGGAGGTTATCCCAAAAGGTTTCATCCTTGCTGGTGTATCTGTCGCCGGTGTCCTGCGGCGTACCCGGCTCAATGCAGTAGCAGATATTTCCGTCATACGAGTGCATTGCTCGAATGGTAGTGTACTTGGACTCACCGGAATACCAACCGTTCATATAGTGAAGATTGGAGTGTCCCCAAGTACCGCTGTAGTCGAGATTTGCATCTCCGCTTCTCGGAAAAGAAATGAGATAGACTTCCGCTTGCTCTCCTGCGGCAAAGGCGGTAGTCGTGCCAAGTCCGATAAATGCGGACAGGCACATCACGAGAGAAAGCAGTCCTGCAATTCCTCGCTTGAAAAAATGTGTTTTCATTGTGTTGATTACCTCCTTGAAAACGAAAAACGCACCGTACTTTGACGATGCGTTTCAGTGTGATTTGATTTTGTTGTTATGCGTAGCCGATATACACCTCAAAGGAATCGGTTCCGGTCTGCTCATACCAAATCCAAACATCCGTGATGTCGGGATCTTTGGCGTAGCGGCTCAAGTAACCCTTGATGTCCCTTTCGGTGTATTTGCATTGCGAACCTGCGGCAATGGGATTGTCCCAGCAGTACACGGCTTCGCTGTTCAGCGTAAGACCGACACTCTCGGCATAGCTCTTGGCAAAGCCGATCCAATAGCCGATGTCAAATGCCGGCTCTGTTGGTTCTTCCTGCGGCGGTTCGGTCGGTTGTGGTTGTTCTGCCGGTTTTGGTTCTTCCGTTGCCGGAGGTGTGGGCTGTTCCTTTTCGGACGGTGCAGAGACTTCCGGATGGCGCTCTGACTCATCAGGTGTCTTGGACGGTTCGCTTACCTGTGGCGGCGTTGTGCCGCTGTTAGGCTGTTCGGATGCCGGTTTTGTTTGAATACTGCTATCCAACACGCCTACCGTTGCTTCTGTTGAACGGTCATCGTCTTTCGGCTCTGTACTTCGGGGCTGTTCAACCTCCGTTTTCTCTGTCGCCTGCGCCGTTTCTGATTGGTAAGGAGCTTTGTTACTCTCCGAAGAAGAAACCGGGGCGGGCTGTTCTGCAATCTGCGAGGTGTTGCTGCACCCCGAAGTCAGGCACAAAAGGACAATGAGAAAAAGAACTGCGATTTTGGATTTCATACGCTTCACTCCCTTCGACCACATTCTACCCGATGATAACCGTTCAGACAAAGATGCGTTTTGAAGCGCAACTTTTTATCATATCGCCGGTGGGCGCAATTCCAAACTGTGCGATCTCCGAGCCTCTCTTAGATAGACTTATTTAGAGAGATAGAGATAAAGTTAGGAGATAGATTATTTATTCTCGGATAGTCTGGAAGTTCTCAGGGGTTGGAGTGTGAGGAAGGGGACAGCAGGAAACATACTCCGTGTACCTATCGGCTGTCACGCTCTGCCCGCTGACGAAGAAAACGGCTGTAATGCTCCAGTGCTTTGACCACATAATCCTCCGTTTGGCTTACGGGGATATTTTTCGGGATCAAACCTCGCACCTTGTCCCCACGCAGGACGATTTTCTCACGCTGGTTTGGCTTTTCCTCGCTCATAATGGCGGACACCACCTCCGGCGTGAGTTTTCCATCTGTGAAGAACTTCCGCATACGAATGGTCTGATCGTGGGACGGGGTGCATTGGTTCAGATCGATTTCATCAACTACCGCCCGCTGGCTGTCCTCGTCCAAATAGGAAAGCTCCACCGCAGGACGCATTTTAATTTTGCCCTCGTCCACAAGGTCGAGCAGTTCAGGTACAAGATTTGTCAGTCGGATATATCGGCGAATCTGTTCACGACTTTCGCCAACTTCATCGCCAAGAATATCTCTTGATTTTGCACCATCCAACTTGTGCCCCACTGGTGCACAAGTTAAATCTGATCGCTGTCCCTGTCTGTTCATCGCTTCCAGCCGCATTTTATAGGCAAACGCCTTTTCTGAGGGAAGTATCTGCGACCGCTGGTAATTGCTCTCCACCATCAGCACAGTGGCAGCATCACGGTCAAGGTCTACGACCTCGCAACGGAGTGCTTCAAACCCGGCAAGCTCGCAAGCCCGTTTTCGCCTGTGACCGGAAATCAGCTCATATCTGCCGTCCTCTTTTTGACGCACGGTAGCCGGAGTAATGACTCCTCGCTCCTTGACACTCTCCACAAGCTGTATCATATCCTCGTCGTCCCGTACCTTAAATGGGTGGTCGGGAAAATCGTCGATCAGCTCAAGGGGAATATCTCGGATTTTACTGAGCTTGGCATCGTCCCGAAGCTCCTGTGTAGAAAACAGGTCATCGAGCGTCGGCAGAGTGAAGTCGCTCTTTCTTCCTGCCATCGGCAGACACCTCCTTTGCGAACTCAGCATAAGCCCTTGCAACAGGACTGCTCGGCTCATACTTGTAGATGCTTACGCCTTTGGAAGCAACCTCTGCGGCTTTCACTGCCATAGGAATGGAGGAACGGTATATCTTAATAACGCTCCCAAAGTTCTTTCGCAGTGCGTCGGCAGTGCTTTTTGCGAGGTTGGTGCGGTTATCTACGATGTTCAATAGGATACCGTCGATTCGCAGGCTCGGATTGATGTACTGCCTGACCTTTCCAATGGTCTGCATCAGTTGGGTCATTCCCTTTGCCGGAAGATATTGCGCCTGCACGGGAATGATTACGCTATCTGCCGCCGCCAGCGCATTCAGAGTGACCATACCGAGCGAAGGCATACAGTCAATCAGTACATAGTCATAATTGTCTTTGACCTCGCTCAGATAGCTTCTGAGAATGGTTTCACGACTCATTGCGGTGACAAGCATCATTTCCATAGCAGACAGCTCGATGTTGGCAGGGAGCAAATCGACATTTTCCTCGTGATGCAGAATACCGCTTTGCGGGTCTGTATGATCCTCACGGATAACCCCGGAGAGCTTGTCGGTAATGGTCGTCGTAAGACTGTCATTATCTCGCCATCCGAGGCAAGTCGTGAGGTCGCCCTGTGGGTCGGCATCTACAAGGAGTACCTTCTTGCCGAGTCGTGCAAGTCCAACACCCAAATTGACCGTTGTGGTCGTTTTGCCTGTGCCGCCTTTCTGATTGCAGATAGCAATGGTTTTACAGTTTGGCATTTCGCTTTTCCTCCTTCTTATTAGATTCGGATCGCTTGATCCACCAAAACACAGGAAGCGTTTCCTGTGCTTTGGTGGTCGCATTTAACTCGATCTCATCCCCCAAATGCGTAAAAGGAAATCAACAGGCGTTCGGTTGCTGACCGAACTCATAGGAATCTCACCTCTGCCGGGTACTCCGCCAGCCCCATAGGGAAGTATCATTGTCCCTGATTCGTTTCATCGCCTTATCCGTAGCAAACGGATATTTCAGAATGGTTCGGAATCGCTACCAACCTTGCTTTCCGTGATAACCCCTGTGGGCAGGAAGTTCGTGGCGCACCTTCATTCGGCTGGGGCTTTCGCCCCCGATCAGGAATGTACCTGTTGAATGTCTATTCGATTTTCAAGGTTCGTGAGGTTTTTGCCCTCACTAACCAACTGGGAAATTTTTTTCGATTTGTACGAAGTTTTTTTGAGATTTTTCAAAAAAATTTTTTCGACCACCTTTCAGGAACAAAAAAAGCCCCTATCACATCACAAAGATGTAATAGGGGCAGAAATAGAAAAAGCCCGCTGATCGAAATCAGCGGGCTTAAATCATATGAAATTATCGTATGCTATCGGAACTTGTCTGCAATCGCAAAATTCCAAACGCATTTTTGGCGTAAGCTCGGAGTAAATTGGCGTAAGTTGTGGCGTAAGCACCGACAATTTAGGGTCAATCAATAGAGCTTTGCGCCTGCCGGAATGTGAGGATCGACCATCAGCAAATGCAACTTTTCTTCACCGTTTTCGTGGTGCACGGCGGAGATGAGCATACCGCAGGAGTCGATACCCATCATCGCTCTTGGAGGCAGATTGGTGATTGCAATGCAGGTCTTACCAACCAGTTCTTCCGGCTCATAATATTCGTGAATTCCACTCAAAATGACCCTATCTACGCCGGTTCCGTCGTCCAAAACGAACTTTAAGAGCT
>ULVX01014098.1_pt1 | contig 16255 bp, 12 predicted proteins | sample 1959811 | NCBI WGS metagenome assembly ULVX01 (sample SAMEA4835797, study PRJEB28245) | human gut metagenome | biome: gut microbiome; material: fecal sample | place: Denmark | collected 2008
TTCCGCAAGTCTTCCAATCGCTTGAAATCAGAAGGAGATAAACCTACATTTGCATATTTCTTCCGATAATATGGACAATGATTATAGGCCTGTTCCAATATTTTAAAGGTATGTTCTTCTTTATAAGAACGAATCTGTTCTTTAGACCAACCCTGGGTTGAGTTCAAGAAATCCAAGATCTTATAAAAGTCATCGTTAAAACGCTGTCTCTTGAGTTTGTAGCCGTGAAGAGATACTGCGACATTCTGTAGCCAATAAGGAAAGGAAGAATAGAGGGAAATTTTGTTCATCATTGTATTATTTTATGGGTCGTTTATAATTAGGTAATTCTAAATGCCCTTTCCATCCGAAATAGGGGACAAAATCAAAATGTTCTTTCTCACTCAGCTCATCCAGACCACCACTCCAATCTTTAATATCACTGACAACATGTATATTTTGGGGATTCACCACTGATATGGGCATCTCATGCCTAGAGAAAGCCTCATATACCACCGGCAATCTTTTCCAGTCAAATCCCATCAATGTCGCAGCCACCGCATCTACGCTAGCAAGATCCTCTCCCGAAATATAAACGCCACACTCTTTCGGATCTCCCTGCATAGGCCCGGCTCCTTCCATGGCAATGACACCGTCTATAACAGAATAACAACGTTTTTTAGTCTTACTGAATGTACCATCCGGATTTCCATAGATCAAGCAACGTGTCAAATCCAGCGCCATCCGCCAAGTCGTATCATTTCCATACCAATTCCCACTACGTATCGTATTTTGCGTAGCGCCAAACACCTTTACACCCTCAGCACGAAGCAACTGAGCCATCTTGATTCCGACAAAAGGGATATTAATAATCACCCTTTTTACCAACTTAGAGCAAAAAGTCTCAACCTTTCGCTTAAATGAGGCATCCGGATAATCATCCCCTCCCTGCTTAGGAGATCCCCACGTATGATGAGGCAAATAGTTCTTATCCGCCGTTATCCCCACAAAATTCTTGATACTCAATGTAACACCGGTCTTTTTATGCGTTTTCATCTTTGGCAAAGAGATCACCACATCAGCCATAATAGGAGTAACACTAAGTAAGTATTCTTGCGTTGTCCCTTTATGATGCTTGTTCAATTCCACATAATCGGAGTCCGCCCCAAAATAATTTCCCTCTCCCTTATGTCCATAATACAAACTGTTCTTTCCTAAGTTAAAGATAACCGTACCATTAGGATCACCGGGCAACTCCTTTTTATGCGTGATAATCCCCTTCTCATTAGTCCACTCTTCATTTCGCAAATCGATCACCCGCACAGACACTCCATATTTAGCGGAACATTCCGTGGCTATTTTTGTTAGGCTTAGTTTTTTATCTATCTGCTCGAAAGAGGAATCGGTTTGAGGAGCGTCACAAATAAAGACCTCGCCCTTTCCTCCTAATTTCTCACATACATAATTAGCCACATGCCGAATCAACTCCGGAGATGTAACAACACATTTCCATTCGTTCTTATCCGTTTCCTTTCCCTCTTTTACGAGATTTGGCTTCAACACCACTCGATCTCCCGGACGGATATCCATGAAATCAAGATAAGGAAATTGTTCATTTACATATACGTTCATATTTATTGTAATTAATATTCACCTACACAAGGATTGATACAGTTGATTGTAACGATTACCCATCGCAGATACATCATATTTTTCACTCCGTTGTTTACATTTTTCAGAAACACTCTTATAGAATAATTGATCTTCCATCAACAGCCTTATTTTAGCCGCTAAATCTTTCTCATTATGAGGCTCAAAAAGAAGTCCCGCACCTTCTACGATTTGCGATAATCCTAAAACATCAGAAACAACAACAGGCTTACCAATAGCCATACCCTCTAATACGGATAAACATAATCCTTCAAAGTTAGAAGACATAATTACTATGTCTGCTGCTTTTAATATAGGAATAACATCCTCCCTTAATCCTCCAAAAACAATCCGATCTGACAAACCCAAATATTTAGCTAGTTCTTCGTTTTCTGATCTTAATGGACCATCTCCAGCAAAAAAAACATAAAAGTAATCTGGCAAAAGAGATAATGCTCGTATCACCGTCTTTTGGTCTTTTTGTTCATAGAATTTAGCGACCTGAACTATTAATACAGCCTCCTTTGGAATGCCTATTTTCTTTCTACTTGCAATAGCGATAGACTGCAATTCTTTGATTTTTATGCCATTATTAATAGTGTATAAATTAGCCTTAAAGCCAAATCTTGAACTTAGCATTTTAGAAACATCGTTAGAAACACCTACCACTGCATCATATCTAGCATATATAAATTTTTCTAGAGGACTTAATATCCTAATAGATTGTCGATTATTCAATGCACTATGTTCTGTCAATACCAATTTACAAGAGGCAAAAGAGAAAAACTTCGCTAATGCCACCCAATAAAGAGCAGGAAATAGATGCACATGAACGATATCATATTCTTTGATCATCTTTCTCAGCTGAAAAAAGAATTTAGGGTTATATAAAGAGTATCTCCTATTCTCTAAATAAATAACCTCACAGCCCAAATCCTCTAAATCCTTTTCGTAAGAAGGTGACATTACAGACAAAGAAACGACCGTCACTAAGTTGCCATGAGTAATTTGATAATCTACTAAATCTTTTACGATCTTTGCGGCACCATTTCCCCGCCACAATTGAGGGATAACATGAAGGATTTTCATAGCTATAAAATTACCCTATCAGAACTATTTACTCCAAACTCCACAAACTGATGTTTCTCTCTTTTCTCCTCAGGTGGAATTGTCATATAATCCTCACCATATCTGTTTTTCAGATATTCATCGTATTTATTTGGCAAATAAGCCTTAAGTCCCTCAAAAATCCCTTCCTGTACAGGAGAAAAGACATCCGAATGAACCATTTCACCAAAATAATGAACACCTCCAGCAGGTATGGTTACCCATTTACCCCTTTTATTTTTAAAAAGTGCCCCCCATCTATCGAAACAGGAACACCATGTTTTATAAGGTATAATAGCAGCCAATTCCCCTATGAGTAGACGAATAGCATAAAAAAATTTAGATTTAAAAGTTAATCCAAAAAAAGAATCAGTTACGTTTGTTCTACATAAAACCATTCTTCTAGAATTGGTTATAAACAACATACTGTCTGATACAAACCCATGCAATATGCGTAACAACAGGTTGTTGGGAACATTCTCATAAGTAGCGATATCCAATGCTACACCATTGGGATAAATCCGTTTATTATCCCATAAAGATATAAGATTCATATCTTTTCGAACAATCCGTATACATATATCATGATATTTTGTTATAGCAAAAGGGGATATCACATGGTATTTGTCTCCTAATTCCTTACAAAAGTTCTCCACAAATGGATAATAATCGTCCCTCGATACAAGAAAATCCATATCATCATCCCATGGAATAAAACCTTTATGCCGTACCGCACCAATCGCACTTCCAGCCACCATCATGACTCTAATACCCGACTTATCGCATACGGAGAGAACATCTCTATAAATATCCAAAATACTCTCTTGAAGAAGTTTTAGTTCTTGGTCACTTAATGTCTTTAAATCTATTTTTTTCTGTAAATCAGAACGTTTTACATAATCACCTATACTAAACATATTCCAAACTTATTTATTATAAATATTAAATGTCATTCTTTAGTTATCCCATCCAAGAAACATGAAATTTCTTGAACTAACTTTCCAAAATATCATAATCAATCTGTAACTCTAAGAAAAAATCTTTTCCAATCCATCAACTCGGCATAATATTGAGCACCGGCTCGAGTTAAATGGTGACCATCTTGGCTAATATATCTAAAAGACAGGAACTTCGTCATTCAACACATCCCTAAAATCCGTTTAATACCTTCTTCCATGAAGACATTGGGTTTCCATCCTAAATTCTCTAATTTTGATGGATCTAATACTGCCCGCTGAACAACAGAATATCCTTTAGATTCTTGGTTAGAGGGAAAGTCAATCACAACCGTCTTTCCTCCTACCCGAGCTATCATTTCCGCCAATTCCTTTATCGATACCACCGATTCCCGATTAGCAATATTGTAAGCTCCTCCATTAACTCCTCGCAATAGAATATAAAATAGAGCCGAGACACAATCCTCCACGTAACAATAAGAACGCACTTGTTGTCCCTCACTCTTCATGATCACATCCTCTCCAGCTTTTACCTTTCGCAAGAATTGTGCAAAGGCACGATCATCGCGCTCTATATCAAAACCATAAATATGACAAGGACGAGCTATCACCACATCCACACCATATTGCTCTTTGTAAGAAATGCAAAGTGTCTCAGAGGCACGTTTGCTAGAAGGGTAACAAGCCCTTGGATTAAGGCAATCCACATAGCCGCTATAGGTCTCCATAAAGTCTGTCCCATCACCGTCCCCATAAACCTCACCTGAAGAAATATATAAAAGCCGCCCTCCCTTCTCCATTGCCAGTTCCAACAGATTAGCTACTCCCCAAAGGTTGGACTTCATAGTCCCTACCGGATCAAAAGCGTAACGCATAGGTGAAGCGTTACTCGCTCCATGAATAATATAATCCAAGGGAACATCCATAGCTAGAGGCTCTATTACATCATGACGAATAAAAGTGAACAAAGGATTTTCCCAATAAGCCCCAAAACGTTTACGAGCATATTCCTCGTTACGGCTCACCGCATAAATCTTTATATTTGCCTTTTGCCATATATTATAGCGCATTAAGCTATCAATAAAGGCAGAACAAATCAATCCCGATGCTCCGGTTATAAGAATATGCTTGGAATATAGTTCTTTTATCATTTGATCCATGATTCATTGTTTACGGAAAGTAAAGCTTTAAATAGTTCTAAATCTTCCACACAAGTTATTTTTATGTTCTTGTCCGATCCCACGGAAAAATAAATTTCCTCTCCTAATTCCACCAACATCGTATTCGCATAGACAGACTCAGTGATACCACGCCTCAAAGCCTCCTCATGCCCCCAAAGTATTTTGGAGAATTTATAAGCTTGCGGCGTTTGTACCCGCATGATACTATTTCTAGGTATAGACTCTTTACCGGATATCTTATCTTCCGTTTTTATAATTGTTTCTTGGCATGAGATAGCCGCAACTGCTGAACCATAGATTTTAGATTTTGCTATACAATCTGATATAATATCTGTCCGAACCAAAGGCCGAATCCCGTCATGGATAACAATCAGATCTTCAGCAGAACATTCATCTCGTAAATTGAAAACACCATTTCGAGCAGAGGCCTGTCCATTTTCTCCTCCAGATATAACCCATTTCAGTTTTGAAATATTAAACTGTTTTGCATAAGCCCATAATATCTCATGCCAGCCATCCAGGCAAACTACTTCTATCGCATCTATATCCGGATGCTTTTGGAAAGCTTCCAATGTATAGATAATAACAGGTTTATCATATACATTCAAGAACTGCTTTGGAATGTCTTGATGCATGCGTGTGCCGGAACCACCAGCGATAATTAAAGCTACATTCATATAAAGTTTTTTTAATGTTTGTTTCTAAATATATTACGCAATAACCTACTACCTAAATACCTTAATCGCCTAGAAGCAAGCAACCGTTCTTTGCTGCATATCAACCACTTGCCTAACATTCCATATGTATATACCAAAGAGGCTTCCAACCATATTTGACGGTATTTGTACACATAATTATATCTGTTTTTCAAGCAATAAAAAACGGCGATGTAAAGGGCGGTCCACGGATAAAGCTTGATGATTATAGGAATCTTTTTCCCGACAAAATGTCCCCAACGCAATTTCTTACTCAAGAAAGTTGTCATAGTTTTGTCCGGATATCGCATGAAACGGCACATTAACCGTAAGAAAAGCGATCGGAACAGTGCAAGGGAATATTCTTCAAGGCAGGCGTATTGTTGGTATTGCCGAGCAAAAAAACGTACAAGCTCATGGTTCCGATGGATTTCTTCGTCCATCAACTCGGTTTCCCGCCTGTCCAACACGGGTACGATACCCGCATCCGTCCGTTCGTAACCAAGTGTGGAACCTTCTGTACTCCGACAGATATAAAACTCGATAAACTTGTTGTTCCGATATACATCTTGAAAATCTTCCGCATAAAAGAATGACGTAAATGGCCCACTCTGCCCGATACCGACACGCCCATGCGAGACACCCCAGTAATAATATCTCACAGGAGTGTCTATTATCTCTTGAAGCATTTCCTGTGTGCTACACCGCCAGCCAACATCTACCAATCCCACTAACACATGGTTGTCTCCACAAAAACCCTCCTGTCTCAAGTAATCCATGAGCATTTTACGTTTAGCGGCGCACCTAGTTCTTAGCAAGGCGCAGTTGCCGCCTTCCAGTAGTTTTTTCATAAATGTGTCTGACTGGAGGCTGCCGTAGTGCAACTCTTCGTCCAAATCAAAGAAACACTCCATATTACGCATTTCATCGTCAGTACAATCAAGCATCTGCATAATCTTACCGGGAGAGAAGCATCCAATATATTTCAGCAAGTGAGAAAACTCCTCCTTATCTGCTTTTTTAATTGACGCTGGATAAACAGACTTAGTAGATATATGTAAATAACGAATTTCTATATCCTTATATAATGGTAAAAGCTCTTTAGCCACGACATACATCACATACGCATCCCTAGAAGCGAAGTAAAGCCTATGGATATGCTTAGCAACAGCGTCTTTCAACAATGCGTCAACGAAAGGTACCAGCAATGGCGACATAATATTGGCAACAAATCCTCCATCTCTGTTTTTTCCACTCAGACGAACAGCACGCATCAATCCAGCAAAAACAGACGCAGACAACGAAGAAGGGAAATAACGAGCCTCACTTTCTACAAGTTTCTCATAATCAGAATAATCAGTACATATAAGTTTTGCCTTTAAACCTTTTTTCTTAGGCATATAGTAATCAGAGTGAATATTATCACCATAATGAACCCAAGTCATGTCATGAATCCCCTCCTCTATTCTAACGTAATCGAATAGCCCACCACTATGTTTAGAAAGACCCACGCTACCGGAAACATAAAGATGGTCAAGATCTTGCATGAATCCATAGTCTATCAACACTTTACGAATTATATGCTCTGGCAAATACATATCACTAATAAAGAGTATACGTCCTTTATCACGCAATACGTTTAACTTCTCTAAAGTATCAATGATTGGAGAAAAAGAACGTACTTCCAAAGCGATCTCTAATTCTTTAACTTGATTCTTTGTAATATCATCAGTAAAGAAACTGATATCAAAATAATCATAGATTTCATCTAATATAACAGCCTCTTTATTTAAAGAGCGCATAGCAGTCTTTTCAGCCTTTTTCCTATCTATGACAAAAGCTCGCAAGATAGATTCATCCTTATATTTGACGACTTCTTCCGCCAACATGCGAAAGATATTATCAGGTTTTCCACAAGTTCGTGCTATGCAAGTATCAAAAACATCAAAAGAATATATCATCGTAATCGTTTTTTGTAAGACACTGGATACATAATAAAAAACAAAAACATCATTGTTAAAATATTACTTCTCAGGCTAGCAGTTATTAGATAATCATAAAAGAACTGGAATACAAGAATATAAAACAAGGATGCGTATAATACTTTATACAGTTCTTGACGTTTCGAACGTGTATAAATATATCCCCAAAAGAGGCCATGTAAAGATGCCGCTATGAATACGCCCAAACAGCCATAATCAGCATAATATGAACATAGTACGGTAAACACATTTGTTGGCAACGGAACATATACATTATTATTATTATCATAATAAACAGAATATTCATTATTTAAGAATTGACCAAAAATGAACCCTCCGTTCAATGGTGTTTGAAAATCGCTCCCAGCATGCAATATGAAACTATCAAAAGCTGTAAGAGGCGAAAATAAATATACACATATAAAATGAAACCAATTATAATCTTCCGTACTGGCAGATGACCTAAATAGCTGTATTATAATTAACGCTATCAGTACAAAAGAAAATAAAACTAACATTTGAGACAGTCTTAATCTTCCTTTATACTTAAGAATAACCACAATAGCCATGAACCAATGTAATAATACTCCCTTATTTGCACCAAAAAATATATAAACAATGACTATCGCAGAAAAAAAACAGATGTATTTTGTCCTAAAGTCATTTAACAAATAAACCAAGCATATTACAGGAGACACTACTGCAAACCGATTAAAAAGTATAAACAGACTAGATGGAGGCTCTTCCTCTCCTCTTGATCGACTTACGGCCAGATCCCTAATAGATGCATATAAACTATCGTACAAACCAATCGCTTGTGCCTCTTTAATCTTCATTATTAAAGTTATAAGAATTGCTAGCAAAAAGAATAAGATAAACCATTTAGAAAAAATATAATCAGGCCGATAGTGGGCTAAAGAGACTTTCTTTGTTTGAGCAAATACACTGGCTACTTTGCAAAATAAAGAAAATGGAACGACCCATAGCAAAAGGACACTATAAAATTCATCACTCAGCGGATATAGGCCATGATCTATGGTATGATATCCTACTATAAGGAACCACCAGATTAAGCAGGTTACAATCGTAGGATGTATGAAAGATTTATCCTCTTTGATTATAAAAAAAAGGATAAGAGACAATACGAAAACAGTTAAAAACAGCATTTTTTTATTTATCGTATAAAAAACGACAACTACTCCGTCTTAGAAATCTCTTCACTTTAAGTATCAAATTAAATACATATGGCATTCTTAAAGCGATAAATATCATTTGTAACTTAAGATGCCAACTGATAGCAGAGCACCTCAACACTTCTTTCAGTCTTATCTTGAACGATCTATAATATTCATTTTGAAGTGAACCTTTGCTGTTATGCAAAAGCTGACAAAGAACTTGAACTCTACTAATACCTTTCGCATCTTGATATTCATCACTTAAATTGGAATCTATAAAATTTAAATACGCCACAGAATTATCCAAATTTACCCGTGTAATATTCTTTGTAATAGATGTATTATTATACTGGACATAATGATAAAACGCTCTTGATACGTAAGCTATTTTCTGTACATGTAAAAACAAGCGTATATTACATATCCTATCCTCATAAAGATTGATTCCCTCAAAGAAATTTATTCCATTATCCGTATAAAGAGAGCGTTTTACCAGCTTATTCCAATTCGTACCTATTAAGCTCTCATCTAAAAAACCACTGATACAGTCTTTCACTAAGGTATAATGTGGTTGACGCTTATAAATATCTTCGTGCAAATTTGTTTCCCAATAATCTGATATGACAACATCAGCTCTTGAGCTTATAGCTTTTCTATACATTTCTTCCAGCATATCTGGCTCTATCCAATCATCACTATCCACATGTATAACATAATCCCCTGTGGCATAGCTCATAGCGGTATTACGAACCGAGGCCAGGCCTCGGTTCGTGTCGTGGTTCACGACACGAACCGACATTTTTTCACCTTCGTCCTTCTCCGAATAGGCGCAAAGCGCCTCGAAAATTACCTCCATGCTATGGTCTGGGGTACAGTCATTGACAATAATGACCTCCACTCCTTCTTGCATGGTCTGATTCAACACGGAAGACAAGCAACGCCCCACATATTTCTCCACATTATAAACTGGTATCAACACGCTGATTTTTGAATGAATTGACTCTTCGAACATTTATTTTCGCAAATTAATGATTATACAATAGATACGTTTAAGCAAGCTTATAGCGGAAGCATCAGTTAGACATAACACGCACGCGCTTAGCGATACATATAGGGAAATAGATTTTAACCCATAAACGCCCCAATCCCAATATGAACTTACAGAATACGTAAAGAAACCACATGATATCTTGGAACAAAACACAAAAAGCGCTACAAATAGCACCACATATTTTGAGTATCGCCTCATATACTCCCAAACACTTTCACGAAAACCATTATGATAAAGAAAATAAGGTTTCCACCCACAGACAATGACCAACAGGCTAATCATCACACCGGCTAAAATGCCATCCAAGCCGAAGAAATGTCCCAATAAAATCGAAAGGCCCAGATTCAAGGATGCCTCCGCCACGGGTGCCCATACATCTTGAAACAGGCCATAGGCAGCTATAAAGGAATCATTGGTACGTGTCAAGCTGATAAATGTATTAATAATCAGAATGACAAAAGCCATAGGCTGCAAAACATATTCCTCACCCACCCATAATGTAACGAAAGAGTCACCCAACATGTACAAGCCGAAACAAACAATAGAAGCCAGCCACATACGTAACAAGGTAATCTCCCAAAACACGTTCTTGATATGCTGCTTGTCATTCCCGACAACCAAATTGCCTATGCTTGCGTTTAAACCATTGAGAAAGGCGTTCATCAAGGCTGTGATACCGAGTGTAATCAACATGTAGTTGCCATAAACAGCCACCAACGTCAAGGAAGTATAGGCATAAATCACCAGCGGACTAGTCTGCGTCAAAACAAAAACACCTATCTTATGAAAAAAGAGTTGCTTGGTTTTCTTAACAATCTCGGGATAGGCTTCCTTCAACCGTTTCCCATCCGACACTTGCGACCTCAGCCACGGGTATTCCTCCCGAATACTACGATCGAGCACATAGGAGGTGACGAAGGCCATCACCACCTCAAGTACCATCCACCACACATAACCGTTTGGCAAATAGAGGATGGCAAGCAGTTGCAGGATGGTTTTGACTATCTTCACCCCCTGTACACTCCACGTAATCTTGTACTCCTTCTGGTCGGCCGAAAGCACGATTTGCCGGTAGTTAACAAAATAACTCAACAACGCAGCCACCAATAATGCGACGAACGAGCCATAGGCATACCACAACGGCACTTGCGCCTTGGAGAATATTAACGGGAAGAAACACATCAGTACCACAGCTCCCACCATGACAATGAAAGCTATCCTGCGATATAGCCAGCCTTGGATGGACACGATATTATTTATCGCTTGACGATCGCCCTCGAACAAAGGCTTGTAAAGATTGTACGCCACTGCCGTGCCGATACCCAATTCCGCAAGGTTAAGGAAACCTAGCAAGTTCTGTGCGGTGGTATTCAATCCCAGCACTTCCGCTCCCAAATAATCCAAGAATATCTTTCTTGAACAAAATTGGAGAATAAGATTGATGAAATAAAAAACCAACGCTACCGAGCTGTTTTTTATGCTCTTGGACGTTCGTGAATCCGTTTTTGCCATATTCTTAACAAGTTCATTTGTCCCAAGCAACAGGACAATATATTTCCCAAACATGAGACTGGTAAATAGAGCGCCCCACTATTTTTCAAGCGTTTACGTATAAGTGATATAAAAAATAGTTTCTGATTTATTATTTGTTTTACGCAACTCTTTCCCCTCAACATGTCAAGGTTGACATCTCGAAGGAATTTCAAGACAAGACGGTTAACTTCCTAAACTGGGTAAAATTCTCATAAAATGGTGTGAAATTTCTTTTTCCCAATCAAAGTATGTATACGACAATGGATTTATCTCTGCTCTAAATATTCTATAATTAAGCCCTAATTTGACTACTTACGGACTAGTGGTTTGCCGATTACAGTTCATCGGGAAAGCGCCAAAATATCCTCTCGTACTTTATCCATTTCCCAATACCCCATGGTCTGTATATTATCTAATAGAATATCTTTTTCAAAGTCTATTCCAGAACGGTAGCAAAGGCAGTTACCTATTGATTTTATCAATGTATAGATTGTATGCCCTTTTATATGCAGATATACATTGCTTTCATTTATTCCTAAATGTTGAAAGTATGCCTTGTCCTGCGCATTTACATAAGGGAAATCTGTTTTTATCTTACCAATGAGTCCTTTTCCATTTTCCGCTAATTCACTGCTGTTGCATTGTCGGGGAATACATTCATCAAAACGTCTTAAAAGAAAGTCTTTTTTGAACCCACGTTTTCTCATTATACTGATTCAGGCATAGAAATGTTCCATGGATTAAAGAATACCAAACTATCATCCTATAGCGAAGTTATCTTCCACCCCTCGATCGTCCTCTTCTCCGTACTGAAATTAATCCCCACCTTCACCACCGGCAGGCCGCAGAGGGCGAAACGTTCGGGGTAATCCTTCAAATCGATTTGCTCCATGGCAGCTTCGGCGCTTTTGTCTAGTTTCAGCTCGATCACGTAAAGCGTGGAAGGTGTGCGGAGCACCATGTCCACACGGCCTTGCGGCGTACGGACCTCCACATCGACATAATTACCGATCAGCGTGAAAATGACATAGAGCAATTGCTGGTAATGGCCTTCGTAATGCGTGTTATCGCAATAGGGGATCGTGGAGAGATAGGTGCGCATCAAGCGCAACGCACCATCCATGTCACCGTTGTAGATCATCTCCGCCATTTCCGCCACCATCGTATTCAACTCGGCAGGACGTTGCACATAGTTGGGCAACAGGCTGCGCATCAAGCCGATCCGGACCTCTTTATTCGGGATATCGAGCTTATAAAGACCGGAAAACGCCGAGTAGCCCTTGATCGTGATATAACCGCTTTGATAAAGTAATGGCGTGATGCTCGTCATCCGTTCCGTTGGTGCGTCAAAATCAGCCGCCACACATTTACGATTACCTATTTCTTGCGGGATCACGTGGTACTTACGCAGCATCTCGACCAAGTAGGTCGGCGTTCCGCTACCGAACCAATAAGAGTCGATCCGGCCATCGGCCAGCGCATTCAGCAGGCCGAACGGATTGTATATATCGGGCGACGGCCACGTGAAATGATAACCGTCGTAATTCTGTTTCAAGACTTCCAAGGCCTCTTCCGGAGTAACGCCGAGGTTGCCGGCCAAACGACCGATGCCCTCACCCATCTGTTCTCGCATCTCCTCTTCCGTGATACCGCAGATCGATCCATACTCGGGGAGCATACTGATATTCTTGATATTATTCAGCTCGCTGAAGATACTCAACTGGGAGAATTTCGTGATGCCGGTCAGGAAGACGAAACGCAGGTAAGGGTCGCATGCCTTCAGTGGGCTGTAGAAGTTGCGCATCACGTTGCGCAACACGGGCAGATTCTTCTCCTCATGCACCACATCCAGCAAAGGAGCGTCGTACTCATCGATCAAAACAACCACCTTTTGCCCGGTCTGCTCGAAGGCACGTTTGATAAGGCTCTCCAAGCGGTCGTTCACCATAAGCGCATTCTCATCACGCCCATAAATGGACTCCCACTCTGACAAACGACGCCCCAAATAATGTTCCAAACCCTCCCGATCCAAGTGCTTGCCGAGGCTCATATCGAAATGAAGCACCGGATAACTCTTCCATTCCTTCTCCAACTTCTCGATAGCCAAGCCCTCGAACAGCTCCTTCCGGCCCTCAAAGTAGCTGCGGAGCGTGGAGGTCAGCAAGGACTTACCGAAGCGACGAGGACGGCTCAAGAAGATATAACTCGACGCTCCATGCGTCATACGGTACACCAACTCAGTCTTGTCCACGTACACATAATTACCCTCCCGTAATTTCGAGAATGTCTGGATACCTATCGGATATAATCGTCGTTGCTCCATAGCTATGAAGATTTATGATTTTGAAACACAAATATAACACATTTCCGGCAAACTATCAACCATCAATCACAAATCCCCCTCTCTTTCTCCACCCTCTCCCTCACCTTCTCCGGTAACCGATAGCTCAGTTCCAGTATCCGGCTGCGGGAGTACTGAAGCTTCCTTCGCTCGGCCTCACGTTCCTTCTCCGGGAAATAGAAGGGCACCAAGTGGAGAAAGATGGCGTAGACATGATCCAACGATTCCAGCCGCAGGCTACCATCCGGATGGCTTGGGTTCAACTTCGATAGTGTTTGGCGGCTGATGCCCAAGAACTCGGAAGCGTCTCGCACGGAGGACAGCCCCCAACGATCCAAGATGAGGCATACCTCGAAGGACGCCACACGAATCCAAGGGTTCAGATCCGAGCTTTGTGGTTCGATCATTACGTCTCAAGGGGGAAATCTCCCCATGGTGAAACGCTAAAACCTTGAAGAAATATTAAAATAGGTTATAACACTCTTAAATTGGCGCACCCATGAGTGTGCCACCCACAAATTCAAAGGCTATATCTTTACCTGCGATCCGAAGCGAAAGCCTTGGATCATCATTGTTTAAACCTTATTAAAAAACAAACACAATGAAAGAATCCATCATGTCTTTTTACAACGCTCCAATTACCAATCAAGTGCCAAACGGAGTGGTCAGTATCGACCAATTGTACACCTACGTCAGCACCAATGAATGGCTACGGGATCGGACGGACCGCACACGTGTCGCACTGGACGACGAGAAACGGTTCAGGCAGTTGAAGCAAAGCCTGCTGCCCTATGTCACGCCCGCCGGGGTATTCTCCTACCGAAAGGAGGACCGGTTGCTTTTTCCCTCGGGTGAACTGGTTATCGATATCGATCATCTCGCCTCGCCCGAGGAGGCTTGTACGTGGCGAGACACGCTGTTCGTCGACGAGCGGCTACGCCCCGACCTCGCCTTCATCAGCCCCAGTAACACAGGCGTAAAGCTCTTCGTGCCTTATCGTTTGTCCGTTACCGCCACGATCGAGTGGGCCTTCGACGAGGCACGACGATCGGCTTGGGAATACCTTGAGTGGAGATACGGACTGAAAGCCGATACCTCAAACGCCGACCTGTCAAGGGCTTGCTTCCTCTGCCACGACTCTTCAGCCAGGCTGAGAAATCGTGGCAATTGAAAATTGAGAATTGAAAATTATATATTACCATGAACACTATTCAAGATTTAGAGCGGCTCGTGGCCGCTATCGAGAAACAGGGGGCGAACGTCGCTCCCACCTATCAAGAGTATATGCCGCTGACCTTCGCTATCGCCAACGATTGCGGCGAGGCGGGACGGTCGTTGTTCCATCGCATCTGCCGTATCTCGGAAAAGTATGTGTCCGACGAGGCGGACAGACTCTTCGACCACGCCCTCAAAGGGGGTAACGGGCGAAACGGAATCGGGTCTGTCTATCACTGGGCAGAGACCGCTGGCGTGAAACTCGACAAGCAACTGGCCGGTACCGCCCGGAGCTACGCCGGGAAACAACCCGAAACTTGCGAACTTGCAAACTTGCAGCCCTCTCATCCTCTCACACACACCTGCGCACATGAGGCGTACATTAATATGCCCGTCTTCGGAAACTATGATTGGCCCCCTTTCTTGAACCAGCTCATCGACTGCGGTGACTCCCCGGCGCAACGGGATATCCTGCTGCTAGGTGCCGTCACCGTACTAGGCGCTACCCTCAACAAGCACTTGCGCATACTCTACGGACGTAAATACCATTATCCCTGCCTGCAAACCTTCATCGTGGCGCCTCCCGCCTCGGGAAAGGGGGCGCTCACTTGGGTACGCCACCTAGCCGAACCGATCCACGAGGCAATGATGGAGGAATTCAAATCCCTACGCAAGGAATACCGGCTGGAGAAGGCACGGTGGGGTTCCCTAGGCAAGGAGCGGGCGAAAACCCCTGAGCCGGAAGAGCCAAAGCCTAAGATGTTCCTGATCGCCGGCGATAATTCCGGAACGGGCGTATTAGAGAATCTGATAGAGGCGGACGGCGTGGGGCTGATCTGCGAGACTGAGGCGGATACCGTCAGCACTGCTATCGGCACGGATTACGGCCATTGGAGCGATACCTTGCGCAAATGCTACGATCATGACCGACTAGCCTTTAACCGGCGTATGAATCATGAGTATCTGGAATGTATGAAATCTTTTCTCAGTGTCTTGTTAAGCGGGACACCGGCACAGGTGAAACCGCTCATTCCCTCGGCCGAGAACGGATTGTTCTCACGCCAGATGTTTTACTATATGCCCTCCATCACCGAATGGGTAAACCAGTTCGACCTGTCCGATGAGGATTATGATTCCCGGTTCACCGGATGGGGCAAACAGTGGAAGACGTTCATCGAGTGGCTCGGCGCTTCCGTGAATCTCATTCAGCTCAAGCTGTCCGAAGAGCAAAAAATCCGTTTCAACGAACGTTTCGCACAACTTTTCGGCCATGCGGGTTTCACGTATGGGGGAGCCATGAGAAGCACCGTGGCACGTATCGCCATCAACATCTGCCGAATCCTAAGCGTGGTGGCCCTGCTACGAGCCACGGAAAAACTCCTCCCGCCAC
>ULVX01055333.1_pt1 | contig 15984 bp, 10 predicted proteins | sample 1959811 | NCBI WGS metagenome assembly ULVX01 (sample SAMEA4835797, study PRJEB28245) | human gut metagenome | biome: gut microbiome; material: fecal sample | place: Denmark | collected 2008
GCAGAGTGAGCGTGTATGGCCGGTAGTCGCCGGGAATCACGTCCTTGAGGAACTGCGGGTTGAGCATGCGGATTTCATCGACAGGGATGTTGAGCACAGCCGCAATCTGGTTGAAGTGTATGTATTTGTCGACAGTGACAGTGTCGGTGGTGAGATGGCGCTTGATAATGGTCGGGGTTATGCCATGTCTGCCATAATAGTTCATCACATAGTTGGCGGCGATAAACACGGGGACATAGCCTCGGGTCTCTGCCGGAAGAAACTCATAGATTTCCCAGAAATCCTTCTTCCCCTCCCCTGCCCTGCGCATGGCTTTGTTGACATTGCCGGGTCCGCAGTTGTAGGCGGCGATCGCAAGCGACCAGTCATTGTAGATGTCGTAGAGCTGCTTCAGGTAGCGGGCGGCGTTGCGCGAGGAAAGACGTGCGTCCCTGCGCTCGTCGACGAGCGAGTTGACCTCCATGCCAAGACCCTTTGCGGTGGCCGGCATGAACTGCCAGAGCCCGGCAGCCCCCGCACGCGAAATCGCATTGGGATTGATGGCCGATTCGATCACCGGGAGATATTGCAGCTCAGTCGGCATCCCTTCCTTGATAAGCTCCTCGACAAATATCGGACCGTAGTAGCTGTGGAGGGCGAGCATGTCGGCCACAAGTGTGCGCTTCTTGGTCAGATACATGTTGATGAAATTGCCGACAAGCGAATTGTAGGGCATCTCGATTACGGTCGGGAGCACCTTGAGACGCTCTTCATACTCGGCAGGAGACGCGGGCTGCGGCTCACCGAGGTCCATGCCCGGCACTACGTAGTTCTTTATATAGAAGTTCTCTTCAAGCAGACGGGTCTGTGTCTCGAAGCTTTCGGGAGCGATTATATTGTCGTCGGTTATTGACTGCTTGATGTCGAGTATCGACCGCGCACTGAGCGTCATCGAGGCCGAAAGCCCAAGAGCAAGCAATGTGGCAAGGATTGATTTTTTCATGTGACGGTATTTTGATTGGAGAGTTGATGAGAGTTCAGAAATTGAGCGCCCAGTAGAATCCCACGCTCGGCAGCGTGAACCGCCCCGAAGTGTCGCCGGGAAGAAGCGTCGGCGCGATGTCGACACTAAGGTCAGGCGAAATGTCGAAATGGGCAAGCTGGGCATCGACATAGGCATCGATCATGGCGATCGCATAGACACCGACCATACATATTATACATAGGTCGCGGTTGCGACGGTACATGTTCTTACGGCGGCGCAACAGGTCGGTGAGCCACGATTTGTCGAGATCGGCCTCATTGACTGTCGGTGCGAAGAAATCCATGTAGCTGTTTGTATTGGGGTCGCTGTCCATTATGTCGGAATAGGCGCGTGTGTAGTCGCGCAGCATGGTGTTGTTCCAGTTTGTGGCATAGCCAAGTCCCATGTATGCACCGACTACGATCGGCAGTTTCCAGTAGCGCCGGTTGTAGAGCTGTCCGAGCCCCGGGAAGAGAGCCGACATCCACACGGCTTTTGTCGGATTGGGGACAAAGGTGAAAGTCTTTTCGACATAGAGGCCGGCCACGGAATCATTTGGATTGGGGAGCGGTGCGTTGACCACGGCGGCAGAGTCGATAGGAACTACGGTGACCGAATCACCATCGACTGAAAGACTGTCGACAACGACAATCGAAGGCTCTGTCAGAGGCCGTCCGATGGGAATGCTGTCGGGCATGACGGTGATGGGCGATGTCGGGCGCTTTTTGGGACGCACCGGTCTGTTTGGGCGCACCGGCAGATTGCGGCCGGCGCTGTCAATCGCCGCAACTGGAGCTGCCGGCGGCGGAGTTTCAGAAAAAATGTTAAAAGGACATGTCAGCACAATCATCATCATGCCGACAAGCACACCAAACAGAGGCCCTATGTGGTTACGATCTTTTTCCGCTGCTGATTGCATCTTAGTTATTTGACTGGCTTTCAAACCATTAAACAAACCCGCAAAGGCCGGAGAAATAAACAAATCCGGCCGTTCACTGTTTTGCAGTGTCAAAGATAGCAATTAATCTTTCAAGTTCCGCCTCGTCCCGGAAAGAAAATGAGATTTTTCCCTTGCCGGAAGCATCACATGTGAGCTTCACAGGGGTGCTGAAGCGCTGTGAGAGATGATTTTTTAAAATATCATAATCATTGTTAGAAAGTCTTTTGCTCTCGTCGGCCGGAGTCTTGCCTTCGAGGGCTGCCTGCTGATATTTCTTGGCAAGTTCCTCGACCTTGCGCACCGAAAGCCCGTGTCTGAGGATTTCCTCATAGAGTCTCAGCTGAAGTTTGGGATCGTCAATGCTCAGCAGCGCGCGCGCATGCCCCATGTCAATGCGCTTGTCGCGCAGCCCTAACTGAACTTCTGCGGGCAGACGGAGCAGACGCAGGAAATTGGCGATTGTCGTGCGCTTCTTGCCGATGCGTTCGCTCAGGCGCTCCTGCGTAAGATCATATTGCTCGATAAGCTTCTTGAATGTCAGTGCAATTTCAATAGCGTTGAGATCCTCGCGCTGGATGTTCTCGATGAGCGCCATTTCGGTAAGCTCCGTATCGTTGGCCGTGCGGATATATGCCGGAACTGTGGTCAGCCCGGCCATGATGGCCGCGCGGTAACGGCGCTCGCCGGCGATTATCTGATAGGTATCCGGGCCGGTCTTGCGCAATGACAGCGGCTGGATGATGCCGAGTTCACGTATGGACCGCGACAGTTCTTCGAGCGACTCTTCGTCAAAGAGGCTTCGGGGCTGATCAGGATTGGGAGAGATTCGCGAAATCTCTATGTCGTTGATGGCCGATGTGCCACGGGCTGGAGCGTCGTCCATCGCGATGAGCGAATCAAGCCCGCGGCCGAGAGCCGGACGTTTTGGCAGCATTTTGTTCAGATGTGATTAGTTGATTATGTCAGGATGCTTTCGCCTGATTTTTCGAGATGAGTTCTCGGGCGAGGGAAATATGAGAAGTAGCCCCGCGCGAGATCGGATCGTAGAGCAGAGCCGGCAGCCCGTGGCTCGGAGCCTCGCTCAGACGGATGTTGCGCGGAATCACCGTGTCGAACACCATCGGGCCGAAGTGTCCCTTCAGCTCCTCGTAGATCTGATTGGCAAGACGCAGACGGGCGTCGTACATGGTCAGAAGGAATCCTTCGATTTCAAGCGCCGGATTGAGTTTCGACTTGATGATACGTATGGTATTGAGAAGTTTGGTGATGCCTTCGAGCGCGAAATATTCGGCCTGAACCGGGATAATCACGGAGTCGGCGGCAGTCAGAGCATTGACTGTTATGAGTCCGAGAGATGGAGAGCAGTCAATCAGTATGAAATCATAGATATCGGCCACGTCGCCAACAGCTCTTTTAAGCACATTTTCACGCGAAGGCTTGTTGATGAGTTCGATTTCCGCACCGGCGAGGTCTATGCGCGAGCCGACAAGGTCGAGTCCCTCGCAGCAAGTGCTGACCTGCGAACCGGCCACAGGATAATCGTCGACAAGGCATTCGTAGATCGACGAGGCCATTGATTTTGGATCGATGCCGTAGCCCGAGGTGGCGTTTGCCTGAGGATCGGCATCAATGATCAGAGTCTTTTTCCCTTCGGCAGCAAGAGATGCCGCGAGATTGATTGTTGTCGTGGTTTTTCCTACACCGCCCTTTTGATTGGCGATAGCAATGATTTTACCCATAAGGTCTTTATTATCAATTTTCTGATGCAAAGTAACAAATAATATTGTTAACAATCACACTCCCAACCCTCAAAACGTGTTAAAATGTTGAAAACTCGCGGTGATTGTTAATAAACATCATCTAAACATTAAAGCTCCGTGACACGTTAGATTAATAAACATTCACGATAACAATTCACACCTATTTATTATGAGACGATTGATTTCACTGGCGCTGACACTCACCCTATCAGCCCTCGGCCTTCTGGCCGACACCCAGAGCGAGCTCAACGCTCACCTCAAGGCTTACAATTCGCGCATTGCAGCACATCAATATCTGCCCGCAGCCCAGTCAGCGGCAACCGCTGCGGCAGTCTGCGTCAATGCACATAACTATGACGGCGCTTTCCGTCTGCTCGGCAATTTTGACAAGGCCCTTGCACAGAACGGCATCGCGCCCGATTCGCTCCCCGCTGTACGCTACACCACCGAAAAAGCTCGCTATGAGGCTTACCGTCAGCTAAAGAACAACGGTTCGGCGTTGAAATCCCTTTCGCGCATGGGCAACTTCGCGAAAAAAGCGGGAACAAAAGAAATCACAACCGATATGCTCTTCAATGAAGCGCAATACTATTATTCGACAGACCAGAACGCCAAAGGCGACCTTTGCATTGCACGGCTTATAAAACAGTTTAACAATTCCAAGGACTATACGGCTGCCGACAAGGCTTATCGCTCACTAATCGACCGTGCCGTATCGGCCGGCGATGCGGAACTTGTCGAGCATACATATGAAAACTACATGCAGTGGTCTGATTCAATCGAAGCCATCACCGCACACAGCGAGCTTGGAAAAGTCAAGAAAGAATATGCCGACTCTCAGGAGACAATCGCAGAGAAAGACCATACTATCGCCACCCGAACAGGCTGGATAGTCACATTTATCACTCTCTTTGTCATTGCAGTTGCTGCTCTCGCCATAGGCGCACTCTTCTATTTCCGCATTCTTGCAAAGAACCGCCGCATGAAAAAGTCTGTCGAAACCGCCAACGCACAGAGCGCAGCCAAGAGCGCTATACTCCACAACATGTCGTCGCAGATGGAACCTACGCTCGAACGTCTCGACCAATCCGATCCGGCCGTACAGAATCTTCGTGGCTACGTGAAACGTGTAGGCGAATTATCCGATGTCGAAAATGCCGAGACCTCGGCTTCAGCCGGACTTGAGGAGACAAACCTCGACACTTTCTGCGAGACAATCGTGGCAAAAGTCCGTCCGCTCGTCCGTCCGCGAGTGACAATCACGATCAACGGCACTAAGGGCTATGCGCTCATCAATCCTCAGGAAGTCGGAAAGATCCTCACGCATCTGCTCGAAAATGCGGCAAAATATACTCCCGAGGGAGGAAAAATTACATTGAGCTACAAAAAGCGCGGAGCGAAAGTCAACCAGTTTATCGTGACCGATTCCGGGCCCGGCATACCTGAAGCCGACCGCGACACCCTGTTCACTGCATTCTCGTCGCAATGCGACATAGCCGAAGGCGACTGCCTCGGCCTCCCCATCTGTGCCTTGCGAGCCGAAAAAATCAACGGGAACCTTATACTTGACACGACCGTAACATCAGGAGCATCTTTTGTGCTCACAATCCACAACACATAACCGAAGTATTCTGAGATAATCACCACGATATAAAAAACAACGACCATTAAACCAACAAACAAACTAAAAATTGTGTGGCCGGAGGAATCCTGACACCCTTATAATCCTTCTGATGTCAGCAATATTCACTGTTCAGGCCACAGAAAGGAGGTGTTCACACATCTGAAAGGGGAGTGATTGCGTCAACAGTCACTCCCCACAAAAACGGCCTCTTGATTCCTACAATCATCATACCGCACGAAATTCAAACAGTCGGAGGATGCGATTTTTTTTACGATGTGCAACTTTCCGGCTTTTTTCGTATCTTTACATCCATAAACCCATCCTGTCCATGATTAAAAAGACTTAATATCTGCGTTTGAAAAGCGAAAGTTATTGAAATCGACAGATTTTTACCTTTATAGGGGACTTTTGCATCCATTCTAAGATGTTATAAACGACAGGAGGCCATTAATTATGAAAAAGCTACTGTCAATACTCATGATAATATGCGCCCTGTGTGCGGATGCAGCTCCGAAAACACCTAAAGGACGCAAGGCTAAACGAGCCAAGACAACGAAGGTGGTCTCGACTCCGGCTGTTCCAAGACCTGCGCGCGAACCCTTCGTACGCAGCATAGATGCACCCGCTACTCCCGGCGGACTGAGCGGTAAGAACATCGCATTGTGGCAAAGTCATGGCCGATACTTCGACCAGAAAGAAGACAGATGGACATGGCAGCGTGCACGGCTTATGGGTACAGTCGAAGATCTGTATCCTCAGGCATACGTGCTCCCCTACCTCATTCCTATGCTTGAAAATGCCGGCGCTTACGTGCTTACGCCACGAGAGCGCGATGTGAGCACACAGGAAATAATAGTTGATTTCGACGGTGGCTATGCCCAAAAAGGATACGAAGAAAAAAATGGTTCTAAGAAATGGCATACAGCCGATGGCCTCAAAGGTTTCGGATATAAAAAAGAAATACTGACAGACACAGACAATCCATTCCGCATGGGTTCTGTCCGTCAGATACAGACTGTCACCAATCCCGACAAGGCATCCGCCGCCTGCTGGTATGCCGATTTCAAGAAAGCGGGAACCTATGCCGTATATGTCAGCTACGCATCGCTCCCAAACAGTGCCCGAGACGCCCGCTATATAGTCAATTCTCTCGCCGGAAGTAAGGAATTTGAGGTAAACCAGCGTATCGGAGGCGGTACATGGATATATCTCGGATCATTTCCTTTTGCCGCAGGACGAAGCAAGACTCCTGTCGTCGAACTTCTCAACGTATCATCGGAAGACAACCAGATAATCTCGGCCGACGCTGTAAAAATCGGCGGTGGCATTGGTAATGTCAGCCGGTCGGCAGCAGGAGGAGAAGCGACTGTCAGCACTTATCCGCGATTCACGGAAGGTGCACGCTACTGGATGCAGTGGGCCGGCATTCCGGCAAGTGTCTATAGCGTCACTGACGGAAAAAATGATTATGAAGATGACTATAAGAGCCGTGGGATGTGGGTAAATTATCTTGCAGGAGGCTCGTCGGAACTTCCCGGACAGAAGGGTCTTGGAATACCGATCGACCTATCATTCGCCTTTCATACCGATGCCGGCACGACTTCCGATCCGGGAGCGACAATCGGCACTCTTCCGATTGTATACTCCAAGGGGGCGAAACTTGGCAACGGCGAATCGCGTACTACATCTTTACGCTATGCCGAACTTGTAACAAATCAGGTGGTCAACGACATCCAGACTTTATATGAGCCGACATGGAATCGCAGGAAACTTCGCGACAGACCATACCACGAAGCGATGGAACCTCAAGTCCCATCGATGCTTATCGAACTGCTCAGCCATCAGAATTTCGCAGATATGCGTTATGGTCTTGACCCGACATTCCGTTTCACGGTCAGCCGTGCGATATACAAAGGGATATTGAAATATCTCCATGAAAAGGACGGCATTCCGTATGTGGTCGAACCACTGCCCGTCAGCCATTTCTCAATCGCAGGTAAAGACGGGAGATATACACTTTCATGGAAAGGTGTCGACGATCCTCTCGAACCAACAGCAAAACCAACATATTATATCGTATATGAACGAATCGACAACGGTGCTTTCACTGAACTTGAAGTTGTCGATAACCCTTCAATCAACATAAGTATTTCCGACAACCAAATCCACAGTTTCAAAATTGTGGCAGCCAACGACGGTGGTATAAGTTTCCCGTCTGAAATACTTTCAGTCTGCGACATTGCCGGTTCTGACAAGCCTCAGGTACTTATAATCAACGGATTTACCCGTATATCAGGTCCTGCCGAGATTTATGCCGAAGGACGCATTGGTTTCGACTACGCCGAGGATCACGGTGTTCCCTATTACGGTGATATACATTTCACCGGGGAGCAGACCGAATTCCGGCCAGAGGCAAAGTGGGTCACAAACGACGCTCCGGGCCACGGCTCAAGCCGCGCCACACATGAGACAGAGGTATTCGCAGGCAATACGTTTGACTTCGTTTTTGTCCACGGACAGTCGATTCGAAAAGCCGGTTTCCCGTTCATTTCGTGCGGAGTTGACGCATTCGTCGACGGCAATGCCAAAGCCTCACCGATTATCGACCTGATCCTTGGAAAGCAAAAGGAAATCACTGTCGGAACTTCCGAAGAACGCAAATTCAAGCCTTTTACCGCAGCATTGAAAGACAGGTTAAGCTCTTTCTGTGAAGCAGGGGGCTCTCTATTCGTATCCGGAAGCTACATCGGAAGCGACCTGTTTGACAATACATACAGCTCGCCCGAAGAGCGAGTGGCAGACAGTCAGTTCGGACACTCCGTACTCGGACTGCAATGGAGACAATCAAAGGCTACTGTCACAGGAAAAGTCCGTGAAGTCAGATCGCGTTACGGAGAATTCCGAGGAGGGCTCTCAATGACTTTCAATCAGCAGCTCAACGCTGAATGCTATGCAGTCGAATCGCCGGAATCATTCGCCCCGATGGATACATCTACCGCCGGCCCGATTCTCCGCTACACTGAAAACGACTTTATAGCAGGCGTGGCCTATGACCCGGGGACACACCGCACAGTCACCATCGGATTCCCCTTTGAGACAATCACTGGCTCATACGAACGTGATGCCCTCATGGCACAGATTTTAAAATTCTTCATCGCTCCTGACGGTGTACATCCCGGTGCACGTCCCAAAGTATTGCCTGAGACCATAATCGGGCTGGAATCACGGCCGACTGTGCCACCTTATCCCTATTCACGTAATCTAAATCCAAGAGAGACTGCAAAACGCTCCGAGGAAGAAGACGATAAACTCAACGAGAAACGCCGGAGGAAATCGACCGTTGACAAACGCAAACCGGATTCTCTCGCCTAATAGTCCAATTATTTATCACATTTCTCTGCAATGTCAAAACCGACCACATATCCGCGTCTTTCAACGGAGGCCATGCGCCTACATGCCGACAACGCGGCCGACCGGCCTGTAATCATAGCACTTACAGACCATCGAATCACTTTCACCGCCACCGGACGAGCCAGAATGGAGCAAATCCTTAATGACACGTGTGCAGCAATCGTCTATTCCGATTTCTTCACTCCTGACGGAAACGGCACAAATTTCAATACAAACCGTCTCATCAAATATCAGACAGGATCTCTGCGTGACGATTTCGATTTCGGACACATCGTGGCTGTCAATCCCGCTATGTTGCGTCAGGCAGTCAGCGAAATAACCGACAATTTCAATGCCGCCGGATGGTACGACCTCCGTCTTCGTCTTTCGCGCCTTGGGGAAATCATACATATCCCTGAAAACCTCTATACAGCGACTCCAATCGTTCGTTCTGACGACAAGACTGGCGAAGAAAGCCAGTTCAGCTATGTCGATCCACGCAACCGTGCCTCCCAGATAGAAATGGAACAGGCGGTCACCTCTCATTTGCGTGCCCTAAACGCATTGGTCTCCAGTAAAGGTCACACGCCCCTTGACTTCGAAAAAGATAGCTTCCCGGTCGAAGCATCTGTCATCATTCCTGTAAGAAACCGCCATCTTACAATCGCGGATGCCGTAAATAGCGCTCTTTCACAGAAGACATCCTTCAGTTTCAACGTCATAGTCATCGACAACCACAGTACCGACGGGACATCTGAAATCCTCGCTGCAATGGCAACTACAGAACCACGGCTCAAAATCATTGATACCACAATCTGCGAAGGAGCAGCCCCGGGAATAGGCGGCTGCTGGAATCTCGGCATCCATTCCGACTTCTGCGGCCGTTTCGCTATTCAGCTCGACAGCGATGACATATATAACCGTCCTGACACCTTGCAACTAATTGTAGACAAATTCTATGAACAGAACTGTGCAATGGTCATCGGGTCATATAGTCTGACAGATTTTGACGGCAATCCGCTGCCTCCCGGACTCATCGACCATGCCGAATGGACGGATGAAAACGGGCCTAACAATGCACTTCGCATAAACGGTCTTGGCGCTCCACGCGCATTTTTCACACCTGTCGCACGTAGAATCAATTTCCCAGATGTCAGCTATGGTGAAGATTATGCAATGGGACTTGCCATAAGCCGTAAATATCGTATCGGTCGAATCTACGAATCGCTCTATTCGTGCCGCCGATGGAAAGGAAATTCAGACCACGCGCTGTCTCAGGAACGTATCAATGCAAATAATTTCTATAAAGACAGCATACGCACATTTGAACTTGCGGCAAGAATCAGAAATTAGAGTGACCTATAATAATCGCCGATAACCATACAATAGCATGAGCGTTATGAATAATGATACGTTCTTTGACAAGGAGCTTGAAAAATGGCCGATGGCAGCCGATAATTTTGCCCGAATCAGAAACAGTTTCATTGACGGTCACCGTCTCACATTGTCGGGTGATGGTTCACTTTGGCGTATTGACAAAATGTTTGTCAATCACCGCCGTGCATCTGTAACAGCCAAAACAGACCCGTCAAGCATATCGTCGCGGCCATGTTTCCTATGCCGCGACAATCGCCCGAACCTCCAGACGTCAATCGGTTTTCTCGGCAGATACGAAATTCTCGTAAACCCCTACCCGCTTGCCGACAGACATTTCACCATAGCGTCCACGCGCCACGAAGAGCAGTGTATTGATACTGATTTCAACCGTATTCTTGATATGGCTAAACTCGCTTATGAGATGTCAGGAATGTGCATCTTCTACAACGGAGCACGTTGCGGAGCATCCGCTCCTGACCATTTCCATTTTCAGGCCGTATCAACCGAGGCAGTCCCGAATATATTATCCAAAGATCTCTTAGGCGATAAGATAAAATATTCGAATCACGCTTCTCTATATAAAAATAACGAAAAGACCGCTCCATACCCGTTTTTTATAATCGAATCAACCGGCAATTCAGAATTGCACTCTGTATTCCGACTCTTATGGGCTGAACTTAAAGCCATAAATCCTGATTTACCGGAGCCGGATGTCAATCTCGCGATGATACATGATACCGAGCGCAATATCACAAGATCAATTGTCATCCCCCGCAGCAAACACCGTCCTGATTGCTACTATTTGGAGAAAGACAGACTACTAATAAGTCCTGCCACTGTAGAGATGCTCGGAACAATAATCTGTTCGCGACATGAAGATTTTGATCGTCTCACGCTACAATCCGCCTATGGCATACTCAAAGAAGTTGGAATTTCCGACACGCAGTTCAACCTCGTCGTGAGCCGTCTTGCAAACGGGCGGTATTCATGACAACAGTCTTACCACAATAATGTCATTATAAAAATATGAACCAGCAACCACAGGTGAGAGTCGGCATACTCTCCTCGCCATACATACGTTTTACACTCACCGGTCTCTATTCAGGTCCTGACGGAGTGTTGACCGAAGGTTCTCACGAAGCAAGAATCAATGACTCTGGAATCAGTTTTACTCTTGACGGCAAAACATATACATCCGTTGAATTCCATCCGAATACATACACAGGTGACACATTCGAGCTTGAAGGAGTGACAATCGGGGTAGATTTTCACTGGCAGCGTAAAGAAAATCAACGTTTTCGAGGCTCACTGCGAATAATAGTCCAAGACGGAAAACTCATGGCAATCAACGTCGTCGATGTCGAAGACTATCTTGTCAGCGTCATTTCAAGCGAGATGAAATCCACCTCATCGCTTTCGCTGCTCAAAGCCCATGCTGTAATCTCACGCAGCTGGGTGCTATCAATGATGTCACACGACAGGACTACCGCCAAACCGGGCGAAAACAACCTGAAACCAACAGCCATGAATGCCGTGCCGTCACTGATAAAATACTGGGACAGGGAAGACCATCGGAATTTCGATGTCTGCGCTGATGACCATTGCCAACGCTATCAGGGCATAAACCGCGTATCGACTTCGCTTGCAGCCGGTGCTGTCAACGATACTTATGGCGAAGTTCTGACACACAAAGGGAAACTTTGCGACACTCGCTTCTCAAAATGCTGCGGAGGTGTCTTCGAACAATTTGAAACATGCTGGGACGATGATCCCCGGCCATATCTCAAAGCCGGACGTGATGCGGCCGACACATTCGACTACCCGGACCTTACCGAAGAAGAAAATGCCAGTCAATGGATTTTAAACAATCCTGAGGCATTTTGCAATACGACTGATAGAATGGTGCTTTCACAGGTGATGAACGGTTACGATATGGAAACCCCCGACTTCTACCGATGGACCGTTGAACTGACTCAAGAAAAGATTTCCACACTGCTTGCCACACAGCTCAACACGGATTTCGGGGCTATACTCGCGCTCGTTCCTCTCTCTCGCGGGACATCAGGACGCATCCGTGAATTAAAGATTGTAGGTTCAAAATGTGAGCTTATAATCGGTAAGGAACTACTGATACGCCGTGCACTGTCCGACACACACCTTTACAGTTCCGCATTTGCTGTCGAGCCCCACAGCCCTGATGCTGACGGAATACCCACCGGTTTCACTCTCCACGGTGCCGGATGGGGTCATGGCGTGGGTCTTTGTCAGATAGGAGCCGCTATAATGGGTGAACGAGGCTACTCCTACGATGAAATATTACGTCATTATTATGCTGACGCTTCAATCACAAAACTCTATTAGCCGATGAAAGCAGATTCAAAAACAGTTGCGTCCGCCCGCAATCCGTGGGCTTGGATTCCCACACTATATTTCGCACAGGGGCTGCCTTATGTCGCGGTCATGACAATTTCAGTCATAATGTATAAGCGGCTTGGGCTGTCAAATACCGACATCGCACTCTATACAGGCTGGCTCTATCTGCCTTGGGTGATAAAACCGTTCTGGAGTCCATTTGTCGACATCATAAGCACTAAACGCCACTGGACAATAACCATGCAGTGGCTCATAGGAATAGCATTCGCAGGGATTGCATTCGCGTTGCCGACATCATTTTTCTTTTCTCTGACACTTGCGATCTTCTGGCTTGTCGGTTTCACATCGGCCACACACGACATCGCAGCCGACGGCTATTATATGCTCGCCCTGACCGAACACCAGCAATCACTCTATGTCGGCATACGTTCGACATTCTACCGTATTGCCACAGTCGCGGGCCAAGGACTGCTTGTGATTCTTGCCGGAGCGATCGAAGATTCATCCGGCGACATTCCGTTCGCATGGTCGGTAGTGTTCGGCATTCTGTCTGTCATGTTCCTGTCTTTCGCACTATACCATAGCCGCATACTTCCTAAAGTCGAACAAACATCCTCACGCCAGCTCGCTACAGCAAACGACGTATGGCGTGAATTCATAACTGTTTTTGCGGAATTTTTCCGCAAAAAGCAGGTCGGAGTTGCAATAGTATTCATGTTGCTCTACCGTCTTCCAGAGGCCCAGCTGGTGAAGCTCATCAATCCATTCCTTCTCGACCCTCCGTCCGCAGGCGGACTCGGCCTGTCGACCGGTCAGGTAGGCATCGTCTACGGTACGGTCGGAATCATCGGCCTGACATTAGGTGGAATCATCGGCGGCATAACTGCCGCCCGTCGAGGGCTGAAATTCTGGCTGCGTCCAATGGCATGGAGCATGTCGCTAACGTGCCTGACATTCGTCTATCTCAGTTTCGCCGGTGAGCCGTCACTTACAGTAGTGAACGTCTGCGTGTTTATCGAACAGTTCGGCTATGGATTCGGTTTCACCGCCTATATGCTCTATCTTATATATTTTTCCGAAGGACGACACCGCACGGCCCACTACAGTATCTGCACCGGCTTCATGGCTCTCGGCATGATGTTGCCGGGAATGGCAGCCGGCTGGATTCAGGAAACAATCGGCTATCAGAATTTCTTTATCTGGACAATGATATGCTGCATCGCCACAATAGGTGTCACTTATCTCATAAAAATCAACCCCGAATTCGGAAAGAAAGTGTAACTTGGGAACAGCCATCAACAGGAATTATACTCTCCTGATTTGTTACTAATATCAAATACTGTCTAATTCAGACTATATAATTCTGAAATTTCTAACCCCTGCCACTCTCTTTCCGGCCATGCAAAAAATAAAAATGACAACTCTGTTTTCAGCCATACTACTCTCGCTCGCAGCCATAAGCTGCGGGAACAACACAACTGAAATAAGCGGTGATAACGTAGCGACAGCCAGTGACAACCGCAATTTCACATCCAAAACCCGACTTGCGGACAATGAGGCCGTCCGTCCGGGCATCGAAGTGCTGCGTCAAAGCGGATTCGAAGCTCTTAAAGGCAAACGTGTCGGCCTTATAACCAATCCGACAGGAATCGATAATAAACTCAAGTCTACCATCGACATTCTTGCTGAAGCTCCTGAGGTAAAGCTTACGGCGCTTTTCGCACCCGAACACGGAGTCAGAGGCAACTATGTGGCAGGGGCATCGGTTGCCAATGAGACAGATGCGAAAACAGGAGTACAGGTATTCTCCCTCCACGGTAAAACGAGGAAACCGACAGCCGAAATGCTAAAAAATGTAGATGTGCTTGTCTATGACATTCAGGACATAGGCACACGAAGCTACACATTCATCTCGACTATGGGCCTTGCGATGGAGGCCGCTGCCGAAAACGGGAAAGAATTCATGGTTCTTGACCGTCCGAATCCACTGGGCGGAAACAAGGTCGAAGGCAATCTAGTCGAACCTGCGTCACGTTCATTCGTTAGCCAATATCCAATACCTTATATCTACGGACTTACCCCCGGCGAACTCGCCCGTTTCCTCAACGACGAAGGCTTGCTGAAAAACGGTGTGAAGGCCAAGCTTGAAGTAATTCCGATGGAAGGATGGCATCGCTCGATGACATTTGCCGAGACTGGTATGCCTTGGGTGCTCCCGTCACCGCATATTCCTGACCCTTCGACATCGATTCTCTATCCGGCAACAGGCATTATGGGCGAACTTGACTATGTGTCAATCGGCGTTGGCTATACACTCCCGTTCAAGCTCGCAGGCGCACCGTGGATCGACGCTCAAACCCTTTCCGAGAGACTGACAGCGCTCAATATCCCCGGAGTAGAATTCCGCCCGCTCTACTACAAGCCGTTTTATGCTTTATATAAAGGCGAAAATCTAAACGGTGTTGAGATCTATGTCACCGACAAGGAAAAAGCACCTTTGTCACTCATACAGTTCTATATAATGCAGGAACTTGCGGCAATGTATCCTAATCAGAAGGCATTTGACAAAGCCACACAGTCGCGTATCAACATGTTTGATAAAGTGTGCGGTTCGCCAAAAGTCCGGGAACTTTTCACCCGCAGCTACAATGTTGCCGACCTCTCACCGTTCTGGAACAAGGATATCGACAGCTTCAAGAGCAGAAGTGAAATCTACTACCTCTACCGGTAACCTCATCCCACACTAAACCAAACCGATATTCAATATGATACTTATAGCCGATGCAGGAGGCACTAAAATAGAGTGGGCTCTCATTGATTCTGACGGCACTACACTACTGCGCACATCCACACGAGGACATAATGCAGCCCATGCCGACACACAGACTCTTGTCGATATGCTCCATGACGAAGCACCGGCACTTTATGCCGAGGCCCAAGGGGTTGATGAAATATTTTATTACGGTGCAGGTTGTGCCGGAGAGCGCAAGGTCACAGTCGCCAAGACACTGTCTGAGATTTTTCATGCGGAGACATGTCATGCCGAAAGTGATATGCTTGGGGCAGCACAAGCCCTTTGCGGTCGAAACGAAGGAATAGCCTGTATACTCGGGACTGGCTCAAATTCATGCTACTATGACGGCACTAAAATCACGGACCATGTATCACCGTTAGGATTCATCCTTGGCGACGAGGGCAGTGGCGCTGTACTCGGCCGACGGCTCATCGGAATGGTTTTCAAAGGCGGTTTCTCAAAAAAGATATCCGATAAATTTCAATGGCGTTTCCCGGAGGACGACATCAGTCAGATAATCACACACGTCTATCGCGGTGAGCGTCCGAATGCCTATCTCGCGTCATTTGTCCCGTTTCTGTCGGAGAATATAAGCGAAAAAGAGATTGAAGACTTCGTGGTAGGTGAATTCATACGTTTCTTCAGATTCAATGTCAGCGCCTATCCGACGGCTCACTCCCTGCCTGTACATTTCACCGGCTCGGTTGCCCACCATTTCGCCGA
>ULVX01030222.1_pt1 | contig 15729 bp, 18 predicted proteins | sample 1959811 | NCBI WGS metagenome assembly ULVX01 (sample SAMEA4835797, study PRJEB28245) | human gut metagenome | biome: gut microbiome; material: fecal sample | place: Denmark | collected 2008
CGCTTATCCGGAAGTGCGTTGAAGATTATCGCCATCCTCTCGATGGTGGCCGACCATTGCGCCTACTTCCTTATGGAGCCGGACTCTCCCATGTATGACTTGTTGCGATGCTTCGGCAGGATAGCGTTCCCTGTGTTCGCTTTCCTTGTTGCCGAGGGGTTCGCACATAGCCGCGACCGTCTAAGATATTTTCTGATACTGTTGCTTGCCGGTGTAGTCAGCGAAGTGCCGTGGTATCTGCTCAACGGTGCGGACGGCACGCATAATGTCATGTTCACTCTCTCCCTCGGAGTTGTGGCACTCGCCATATTCGACCGTATGTGTGAACATGGGCCGCTGTCGTTCATAGGTGTGGCCGCTATTGCTGTTCTGGCATGGTGGCTCGGAACTGATTATGACTGGCGCGGTGTTCTGATGATAGCGGTGTTCTACATTCTCCGGCATCAGACTATACGTCCGTGGCTGGAGCGTTCATCGACACATTTTCCCTCGCAGGCTATTCTTCAGATTATATTCACGTTCCCTTTGATGGCTCACTACGGCGTAGCTGGGGCATTGCTCGCCTCCGGAATAATCTTCCTCTATGACGGTACCCGTGGCTTCATACTAAGCAAACCGGCCAAATACAGCTTCTACGCCATTTACCCGGCACATCTGATGTTGCTATCGCTATTCAGTTGATTTGTTGAGAATAATCTCTACTATTAATAAAGACACTATCGGTAACTTCTGCAAAATTACCGATAGTGTCAAGATTGATACATCGTCTAAAATTAGCGATGACCGGGAGTACTTATTCGAGTGGAAACCTTGAATATTGAGTTATCTTTGGTATAGTAACCCTTGCAATAGATCGGTAGTCCATAATTATTCTCCGAGAATGATATTTTAAATATTTCCTTTATTTTATCAAACGAATCAAAATATTGAGTGACTGTTGAATCATCAGAAATAACACAAATTGTAAAAGTTGCCTTCTGAAGGATTTCCTTATCTTTAGCAGTGAAATTAGTGCTTGCTGAAATAAGATTATATTTAACGCCCGCTTCTATTGCCTTTTTTACTTCTTCAAACGTATATTCGCTTTCTATTGTCAAGACCGCAACTTTCCCATAAGTTAGGGACCTTATATAAACAGGATTATCAGCGCATGTATCATATGATTTGTTTTTAAAGAATCCTTTAGGTGGCAAATCCATTGTTACCGTGAAATTCCTTGATATAAGTTGTGCAAACAATCTGCTTTTAATATTTGTCTTTTTAGAGTTACTTTGCACTTTAGCTGAGAAAATTTTTGCAAAACCTGCATTTGAAGCCAATGCCTTCTCTATATCAGAATAAGAGAAAAATTCTGTACACTGAAAATCGAGACCCTCTCTACCACCACCTTGCAAGAAACTCTTGTATTCAGATGATCTGATTACCTCTTTTAAAAATCTCTTATATCCCAATGCTCCAGTTTCCTTTGTGATTTCTCCGATATAAGGATCGGGGAAATTCGTGTATATGTCTATTGGATTTCTCGGGTATAGGAGTTCTTTTGAATAATCTTTTGCAAAAGTGGATTCAGGGAATGCCGCTCCTACGTAAACTATGTTTGGATCCACAATTAGCATCTGGTCTGTTGTCGTACTGGAACCGGTACGATGTTCGCCTCCACCTCCAGATCCAGGTCTGGTTGTCGGACGTATTCTCCGATTGCTATTGAATGTTGAGTCATTTGCTTCCGACGTTTCAAGAGGATATACCAGTACTCGATTATCTTCTAAGCACGAATCAGTTGAAAATGAATAATCCCATTTGAAAGGTTCATTCTCAAAACGACCCTCATCCTCTGTGTTATCACTTGAACGAGTCAGCATGCTATCTTCAGAAATTGGCATTACTGGCTCAATTCCTTCATTACAGGATGGCAACATAAGTATTGCCAATACTGCTAAAAGTATGAATACTTTCGCTTTCATTATTATTTATTTATGAATATAAGAATTATCTATAAGAAAACATCCCGTACAATATATTGGATAGCCATAGTTTCCTTCAATACACGGATGTTTGAAATAATCATACAAGGCATCAAATTCAGTATGAAGTTCAGTGTTTTGGTCAATGGCTGAATTGGTAAGGAGAACGATATGTGTATTTTTCAGGTTCTGTTTTTCAGTTCCAATCATAGATGGTCGAGATATAGTGGCCCTGACTTCAGGATATGCCAAATCGCTGCCAATAACAAAATATGCCGTGGATCCATAAGTAATGCTCCTGACATACACCAATCCCTTTTCAGATGGTATCTCATTTGTAAAAATGCCTTTTTCGGGTATATCCATCGTGACTGTAAATCCTTTGAATATAATTTCTCCGATAGTCCAACTCTTGATTTTATCTATATCTATCTTTTGCTTTACTATATTTTCAACGGTCTTAGCAAAAGATGGATTATCCGGGAATATTTTGATAAGACTATCAAGATCATTCATTTTGGCACATCTATATAAATTCAGTTGGGGTTCAGAGTTCGATTTATATTCCTCCGATCTGAGCATACTCTTCAGAAACCGGCTATAATTTACTCCGGAAGGGTGCTCTATAGTCGAAATAAAGGGGGCACTGAAGTTGGTATATACGACAATCGGATTTTTCTTACCGGAAATCTCCTTATCAAACGTGGTTGCAAAGGCTTCTTTTGGGAAAACTGCTGCCGGATATATGCTTGGAGGATTGCCGTTGCAATTCCAGTTCTGAACGCCGAGGTATTTAGAACCGATGAAAAGTTCGTTTACCGATAGCTGATTGCAAACAATCGTATCCCATGCTAAGGCGCATGTTTTATCCGGAGTAGAGTTTTCTTCCGGATTATTTCCAGGTGCTGGCTCATCTTTGGCACATCCAACAACCCCAAAACAAATAATAAAAATTGCGATTGTTGATAGGATCTTTATTATTTTCATACATCAAAATTTATAAGCACCTCGATTATTTCGATACCACGACATTCAGAACTTAGCATCTCAATCTCACTAAATAAAATCTCATCCTTGTCGGTGCAACCTTAAATAACAGAGGAGACTATGCTGACAATAGAAATTAGTATAAGATGAATTGTCAATTTCATCATCTATTGTTTTAATTAATTTTATCACCCACACCCAAAACTATGAATTCGTAGTTTTGGGTGTGGGTGTAGATTATTTTACTAAAATATTATCTATCGTCTTTGATACCTTGTTGTTGGAATTTCTGGTGGATGAGAAATTAGTCATCTTCATGTTGACACGAGGCGAGTATACGCTTGCCAGTGAATAAAGTTTCCAAGCACCTTTGCCGTTGTGGATTCGCGCTTTCTCGAACTTACCATTCCCGGATATTTCCAAATCTCCATCGTAACAGCATTTTTTGTCGGATTTTTTGATTCCGAGAATTCTTTTATATGTTTCGAGTTCAAATGCCATATTCTGACCAATTCTTCCAAGACGGAAATAGCTGGTATAGTGACCATTCTTGACTTTTACTTCGGCTTTATATTTGATAAAGCCACCATTGTAAACCGGCCCTGGAGCTGCTTGCGGAGCAACGAGTTTGTCACCAATCATTACGTTCCCATCCTTATTCCCGAGCAGTTCCGCCTTATCGTCTGCAAATGGCAAGGAGGGGGGGAAATCAGATAAGTCTGTTTCGCTGAATTTGAGAATCCCGTCGTATTTAGCCACACAATCACGAATGATTTTAACACCTGTGATAGAGTCCGTAGCCTCAGCAAGGTCGAAAGCATGGTCTAACTCTTCATCGGCTTTGTCCAGAAGCATATAGGCTCCATCAAAACCGATTTCGTTAAAGAATGCACGCTTTGAGGAATCATCCATCTCTTTGACCTTCGCAAGAGTTCTGTCAAAAGCAGCTTGGTCCTTGAATTTAAGGATTTGCTTTGCTGAGTATTCTCCAGTTGAGCGAGTAACAGGAGAATCACTCAAGGTGATTACCTCAAAATCTGAGTTTTCGCTGACCGCATTAAGAGGGTGTTTCATAACGATTGTTAATTTGTGGAAAGCCTGTTGAGAAGCATTGCCATCCATGCAATGATAACCATCTGTCGTGCTACTTCCATTGTATCTTCATAATTTCTGCATAATCGTCGGAAGTTGTCAAACCATGATATAGAACGCTCTGCAACCCATCTTCCCTTTGCCGGGATAAACTTTCCGTCAGAAGAACCCGATAAAGTGATTTCCACATTCATGCCAAAAGCATTTTTCACAAGTTCAATCAGTTCTCCGCGATAGCCTCTGTCCGCAAGGATTTTCTTGATTGCCGGGTGTGATGCAGCGAGTAAAGCCAAAAGCATCAGACCGCCTTTTGTATCATGCACATTAGCGGTAGTTGTCTTTACATCAAGCAGATGTCCATTATTGTCAACCGCAATCTGCCGTTTTATCCCTTTGACTTTCTTGTTGCCGTCAAACCCTTTTGGTGAGGGATATGAGGCGGCCCGCACACTTTGTGCATCAACCACCGCGACACTTGGTTCCGGAGCCTGACCGTCCTGAAATCGCACTTGTGCGACAAGGCTGTCGAGCAAATCCTTGAACTCACCGATGGCACTCCACGCCCGGAAAAAATAATATACGGTCTGCCATGCCGGGAAGTCGTGAGGAAGATTACGCCATTGACAGCCAGTCTTGTCAACGTATAAGACTGCATCAAAGACCAGGAAAAAATCATATTTGCTCGTCCAATTATCCATTGGAATTGTTTCTTTTATGAAAGCTTTCTGTGCTTCTGTTAAATCAGAGGTGTACATTTCTAAATCCTTTCTTTTAATTGTCAACAAATAAACAATTTAGAAATGTCCTCTCCTTTAGCAGAGGCTTTTTTGATGGATAGCCTTAACAGTTGTTATGAAACACCCTCTAAATTGCGGTTCATCGTTATTGCTACAAGAAGCAATAGCGAAAGCCATCATTATGATGGTTAGATAACTTAAAAACTTTTTCATTGGTTTATATATGTTTGGTTACTGAGAACTTTCCGCTGCAACCCAAACGGAGTGTTCTTATGGTTTACGGGTAATATCTACGGTTGTTGAATTGGAGTCCTTGCCCTCAGTTCCGTCTATTTGAAGGAATGATTTTGTTTCTTTGAAGCCCTCCGGCGTTTTGTCAAGAATTATCTTGACAACTCCCGGTTCTGTGACTTTTGCCGAAAAATGGCAATCTGTATCGACATATTCTCCGTTGCCATTCTTGCCACCAATCAGGTTAAGCGATTTGTAATTGGTGCATTTTAGGGTTACTTCTCCACCTTCTCCATCAGAGGTAATCTGAATTTGGTGGTAGAAACTTGGGTCGAAAGCCGCCTTGACATTCTCTGACGGAGTAGCCGTAACTTCCCACAGCATCTTTGCCGGTTCGTCCTCACTGCATGAGGCGAACACTAAGCTGGCTATCAATGCCAACATGATAAATTTTAATTTAATCATTTTGTATTTGTCTTGAATGTCTTGTTACTGAGCAAGATTGTAAGTATAAGTGTATTTAACTTGAGAACCCGGAATAGGCATCTCCCGGTTAGCGCATAACTGCTTTCCGTCAAGTGCATAGGCTGCTCCGTCTTGTATATAGAATGATACAGGTATCTGATAGCCTCTTGCAGTCTTAACTATGTTGCCCAATGTATATCCTTTAGTACCCCCTGCTTCAGTTGAGAAGCCCTCCTTAGAAGCGGCCTTGATGCTGACAGAATAAGGTAACGCATCGTTAGGCAATGTAATTGTAAAAGAGTATTTATTCATTCTCATTAGTATAAATGAGTAGTTGGGAATCCAGTCAAATTCAGACATCTTAATGAAATATTTCTTATACTTCCCTTTCTGAATTAATTTTGGAGTTGGCGCATCAAATGGACCCTCCGATCCAGTCGGTACACCAATACCACGAGTAAGAGGTACAGATTCAGTGTTTTCATTTTCATGGAATACAATCACTGCCTGCCCCTCATAATAAAGAGTATCTGAGGGGTAATCTTGTAGAGTTAAATTCTCACTCTCTTTGACTGAATTCTCAAGCGATGTGGAGGTAAAAACATCATCATCGCTACATGCTGATAACAGGATGGCTATTGTCAGCATAAATACAAACTTAATTTTCATCTTATTAACTTTTTATTTGAGTTGTATCTATGTTAATTTAAAGATTTCCGAGTTATAGTAACCATTGTTGTGTGGGTCTCTTTTCCGTTGGTTCCATCTATTTGAAGATGACATGTTTTTTCCGCAAAGTCCACATCTTTCATATAATCAAATGATATTCTTACTGTTCCTGACGCTATAACTTTTGCAGAAAACCTACATTCTGAATCAATGTATTCCCCGTCTTCATTCTTTTGACCATATATCGACAGTTCGGAATAATTGGAGCATTTCAAAATAACTTCAGCTGCATAGCCTCCGACAGTTATCCATACTGGAGAATTATAATCATAATGAATAGATGTCTCCACATTTCCTGCCGGTTTGCCGGATACTTCCCACAACATTCTTGCAGGTTCGTCCTCGCTGCATGAGGCGAATGCGAGTATCGCTATCAGAGCGACAATCAGGAATTTAATTTGGTTCATTATTATATTTTTATAAGAGTTTGCCGTTTTTATCCATACGTAGTGTTATGGTTACGCTGTTACCAGAGCGTTTGAATGTCTGGTTATTGCATGATACCTCTTCAAGTGTGGCTTTGCCACCTGATACTGCCGGAGGACGGTTGGCGATATATTTTATGTGGCATTTCAGCTCAATTTTGTGTTTGTTGAACTTCATGGTCATCTTAGAGATACCATTGGCCTCGCTTCTGTCTTTCGACCATTTCATATCGTCCTGATCAGGAAGTTCAGCAGTGAAAGACAGAACCTTTCCTCCATTTGCATTTTTTACATCATATTTTATCTTTGAGTGTGAAGCATCCCCCTCGATAGAAATGCCATCAACAAATTTATTGTTATCAAGAAGACTTTTCCCACTGTGGTCGAGACATTGCACTATTATCTGACAGGCATCCGTGGAGGTTGATATTGGTTCATATCCCTCTTTATCACATGATGTCAATACAAGTATAGACATTATGAATACCGTTATTATTCCGATTGTTTTCGATTTTCCCATTGTATTGTTCTATTTGATTGTTTCGTTTATTGTTTCCCTAATGAAGTCTGTTAAATCAATCGAGCAGACTGATTTCGATTGAGCCGCCACAACACCGGCTCCGGAAGACACATTGCTGTATCCCCATATCGGGTCTCCAAAACCGTAGTCTCCAAGTTCGGTCAGAGTGCCGCTATCACGCTGCCAAATATAGTTGGCCCAGTTGTAGTAGGAGGGCGACACGGAGCTGACAATCAAATTGACATTGCAGTCAGGTATCTCACCTTTTGGATAGCGGAACCAGCAGTTGTCAAATTGAAGATGCAATGTATAACTTTTTCCTTCAAACTGTCGGTCTGAGAAGAATGAGAAGCCTTCAGCATCGCCACCCATGATAGACTCAAAAATAGCGATATGCTCCCTGAAAATTGGTTCCATATCATATAGCAACGAGCCTATCGCAAACCCATAATTTCCGCTTGCATCAAAGTCGTCCAACTCTTCATCGGCTTGAAAATCACTGTTGAATGAAAATTTATAATAATTTTCTCCATCCGCATCTTCAATCCGGAGGTCAACCTTTAGCTTGAACTCGACGAGAACCACATCATTGTCAGATTTCCAACAACTTACATCATAAGTCTCCCAAGTAGCAGTCGGCGACGGGATAGAAGCCGGGATAAGAACGTCGGCCTCACCTCTGCCAACCGCAGGACTTTCGGCAACAATCCTTATATTGTCGCCCTCCTTCGGGATATAGGAGTCAAGCTGCAACTCGCCGTTGGCATAAATCCTGACTTCGGCATCCCTGACTTCGGATTTCTCGGAACTGTCGGTGTAAAGCCTTGACTTTGAAATTTTAGCCTCAACAGGTTCTCCAGCGGTTATCAGGGAGTTGACGCACAATGCCGGAGTATGGGGCATATCCGGTGTGAACGCCTCCTCGCATCCTGTGAGGAGCGATAATGCAAGAAGTTGATATATTTTTTTCAGAATAACCATGTGTATGAAATCGAGGGTATGACAGGAAGAAGTTTGACACGTTTGAATACCGGTTCACTGGTGATATAGTATTCGCCGGGTTTTGACACGGCAATATCTTGGGTTCCACGCTTCACTGCAACAGTGTTCATGTGGCAGTATGCGTTATAGAGACCGAATGTCCAGTACCCACGTTTATTTTTGACAGTACAGCTTAAATCCAGACGATGGTAGAAAGGCAACTTATAACTGTTGATGCCGGTACGCAATGGTGACTCTCCGGCTCCAAACCAATCGGTGGTTTCAAAGTCAGGATCATCCCACACTTGATTCAACAGAGTGAATCTGTTGCCTGAATGTCCCACCCACGAAGCGTTGACCTGCACCTTATCGCTGATTTTCCAATTCACCATTATATTTATCGTATGGCGGTTATCGAATTTGGCAGGAAATGTGCGCCCTCCGTTTTTATCGGCAAACGTGCGGTCTGCCCACGCTAACGAATAGGATATGTGTCCTGTCACCTTTCCAAATACTTTTTCAATTTTGAAATCGACACCCTTTGCTGTACCTTTGCCACTGCAAAGTTGAGCGTTCCAAAGATCAAGAGGGGGACGCAGGTAATACTCATCCTTATATTCTACAAGATTATCCATCCATTTGTAGTAACCTTCTACTGACACTGCATAAGTCTTGTCAGGAGATTCCCAATACCCACCCACAGATATTTTATCAGCTGTCTCCTGCTTTAACTTTCCGCTGATTGGTATCCATTGGTCAGTAGGGAGTGCAAGATAACTCTGGCTGAGTTGGTGTACGTATTGAGTAGTTCGGGCGTATGCAAATTTCACCGCCCAGTCTTCATCAAGACGATAACTGAGTGACAATCTCGGAGACCATCCGAGATTTGTCTTTCCCCCGATATTGAACAGCGAGCCATGGAAACCGGCGTTCATTCTGAACTTATCACTTATTTTCCAATCATCCTCAATATATGCGTTGACTTCATTCGCTCCATAGGCCCATGTTGAATCACGGGTTGACAAATGTGTCATCCCAACCTCGTATAGGCGTGATGTTCGCGCCGGAAGAAACGAATGCCGCGTATAACCTGCACCAAAGCGAACTCGGTTATTTCCATTTGGACTCCAATCGAAATCGCCACGAAATATCCAGTCATTGATGTTATTGTCTGTCTTGAGGACAGTATGCGATTCGTCCATGTGGTCGGAAGATTTATCTCTACTGATATAATCATGCTTCATGCCGGAGAAGAAGCGTGTGTATGCGGCAGTGAACTCGGATGAAAGATTATCATTGAAACGGTAATTGAGTCCGGCCTGTGCGAGAATGTTTCCCCAGTGCATGTCAAACCGGTCATCAGAAAACGACCCGAAATAATTAGGCTTGTCATAGCCCTTGTCTTCCGTACCGGTTTTCAGTTTGTCATCTCCGAAATAGAAGCTGACAAAGGCGGTCGCCTTAGGAGAGAACCGATGTTGCACACGGACGTTGAAATCCATAAAATAATAGTTGAAGCGTAGTTTCTCATCTTCATTCTGCGAATTGGCAATCGCAACAAACGGAATTGTGAGCACATCAAACCAAGAACGGTGCAATCCGACAAGATAGGTTGTCTTCTTGCCTATCGGTCCGGAGATATTGAAAGCTCCCGATGTCAGGCCGAGACGTGCGGACCCGTGATGCCCCTCGCGGTTGCCGTTTTGCAGACGCACATCCATAAAAGAAGACAGACGGCCGTCATATTTCGCAGGAATGGAAGACTTGAAAAAGTCAATATATCTTATTATATCTGTATTGAACGCTGAGAATAGGCCGGCAAAATGATTCACTTGATAAAGCGGAACATTATCAAGCATATAGAGGTTTTCATCAGCGTTACCGCCATGAACATACATCCCCGCCATACCCTCCGTGCCCTCAGTCACGCCCGGCTGGGTTTGCAATGCTTTTATCACATCTGCCTCACCGAAAAGCACAGGTGTATTGCGCACTTCCTCGGCGGTGACTTTCTTAGCTCCGATTTCGGCAGTCTCGACCTGAGGGGCTTCAAGACGCGATACGACAACCACTTCATCAAGCATCGTGGATTTAATCGAGGATTCATATACCTTTGTCACAGGAACAGATACAACCGGAGGTTTGATCTTTTCAGTCTTTACCACTTTCTTCCTTCGCTTCAAGACTATATTATTCCCCTTGATTTTATACTCAATGGGAGTGCCTGAGAACATTTCAGACAGCACATAATTCAGTGGTTTGTTCTTGGCTTTGACAGTGACACGTACATCTTTAAGCAGTTCCGATGAATACACAAAGTTTTTGCCAGTCTGTTCAACAATGGAGCGGAATACAGTTGCGGCAGGTTGATTGACCGCGCGGATTGTTACATTCTGCGCGACCACAACAGACACACAACAGGAAACTCCAATCAGCAATGACATCAAACGCTTCATTCCTTTACTGACATTTGGGTTTCAAGAATGTCGTTGATTGTGGCTACAAGGTCAACGGCGTTACCTTCGTAGTGCAGTGAAAGACGATACTCCCCGGCATTCTCCGGAACATTGATAACCTCAACGCCATACACCTCTTTAATTTTGGAAATGACGGTAGGGAGCGGCGTGTTTTCAAAATCAATGATTTTGACAGTCTCCAGCGATGCAGCAGGTCTGACTGATTCATTGACAATCTTATCAGTCGTGTCTTTCAATTCGTACTGATGATATATGATAGCCGCTGTCGCCGACAGGACTACAACCGAGGCAACGGCTGCCGCTATTTTGAGACCATTCCATTTTAAGGCTGGTTTTATATTCAACCGTTTCCAACCCTTGTCAACGGAGAACTTCCCTTTGCGGTAACGCTTTGCTATGTATGTTATTTCTTCATTCATAATGGTTGTTCAAAAAGTGTCCCGGGATTTGTCCCCGTTCACTTATATGACGCAACCACTATCCTCAGGTCCTATGCGAAGTAAATTTTTTTTATAAAAAAGGTAGAAAGAATGGCTTGTGTCCGGTTGACAACGACTCTCTGAGCCGGGCAAACGCTTTTGTCATCTGGTTCTTAACAGTCTTTATAGAGATATTCATTTCCTCGGCAATTTCCGCATTGGTCAGTCCATCACGCTTGCTCATCAAGAATATTTCGCGGCATTTCTCCGGAAGTTCATCAATCGCTTTCCATATCCTTGCGTCTCTGAAAGAGGTGTCTATCACCTCTTCGCATATTTCAGAAATTGAATCTATGTCCTCCAGTTCTTTTCTCCCTCTGAGGAAACTGATACATTCGTTCCTCACACATCTGTATATATTAGGAATTGAAGTTTTCAATTTCCGAGCCGGAAGAAACTATCTGCCAGGCCTTCATAAAAGTATTTTCCACAATATCCTCCGCATCGTCGGCATTGTCAACGATACGGAGTGCGTACATACCCAATGGCAAATACAGTCGTGTGAAATATGTCTCAAATTCTCTGATTGTCATAGTCCTATTCTTAGAGGATAAAACTTTCCTTATTAGAGACGCATGTCTTTTGAAAAAGTCCTATTTGCAGCTGATATTCTTCATCATGTTTCCTTATTTCGGCAACTTTGCCCTATATATAATTCGGTTTTTTATTGTAAATGTTATTTCTCAAATACGAATCGTTTTCCTTTATCTTATCCCAGCTTATTGCGGAGTTTACGGACTTCGGTATTTACAAAGCCCATAATCTCTTTCCCTAAAAGGAATTGTTCAGTGGCGAACCAATCGGGGTTGCCGTTGTCTTGCTGAGTATAATTTTTCTCTGAGTTGTCTATCGCATCCTGGAGACGTGCCGGGTCTCGTTGATAATCAAATCCGCCTGCGATTTGTTTATTGACATACGCCTTGACAGATGGTTGTTCTTCAACATCTTCTTTATCCGGTCTGTCTGCATAGTGATGGTAATATAGCCATACTTCAAAGCAGGGGTTGCTTTGCGCAACATTCCATGCCTCATACGGTTTAGCCTCGCTGTATTTCTCAGTTATCCGCGCGTTCATATCCTTGCAGAAATCTCTGAGAGGTGCGATCTTACCCTCTTTCTCCCATGAATCAGTGTCTATCGCAAACCATATTTTATCCCGTTGGAGATAGTCAATCGTATGTTTTCTTGTATCGCCAAGCAAGATATGCTCGGCAAGCTCCATCAGTTTCAAGGGGTCTGTGCCTTCTTCAGGAGGTATGACAATCAATTCAAGATTGGAGGACAATCCTTCAAAAAAGCCGAAATAATCCGGCTCAGTGCCTTTCCCCTCACAGACTATATAGATCTTGCTGGCATCTTTGGTCGGCTCACTCTTGCTGTAATCTTTCCTACGTGTAATCATATCACCATTTCAGATCAGAGAGATTAGACAGGAACGGTATGCCTCCGTAGCGGCCATTGAGATAACCATTTTCGATATTCGCGGTTTTGTGTATATTGTAGTCGCTCAACGGATAAAGCTGTGTTGACTGGTCAACATCCTTCTGCGCAAACCATATCTCATCGGGTCGGAAAATGGATTGGTCAAGCAGACAACTCTCATGTGTGGTGAATATTATCTGACCTTTGGCATCACGGTTCTCCGATATTTTACTCATAAGAGTCTTTATCATTATAGGATGTATGCTCCTTTCTATCTCATCTACAACGAACACATTGTCGCGTTTGAGAATGGCATAAAGCAGAGGCATATATTCTATAAGCCTGCGTGTGCCGTCAGACTCCATATCCATTTTCATTTCCACATCGTCACCATTATAATTGGTGTGGACGGCAATAAGTGTCTTTATATAAGGCACGCCATCCTCGACAACGATGTTTGAAATCTCATTGTTATGCGCCTCCATGAGCATCTGTGGTGAGCCGGGATGTTCTTTAGCGGCGTTGATAGCCTTTGTCATAGTAGTGTTGCCACGCACTTCATCTTCATTCAGAATCTCTTTTCGGACACCAAGTTTGGTTATGCCCGTTTTAAGTTCCGGCATGATAGAATTTACAAGTTCCGCAAACTCACTGTCTCCGTCAAGCACATGGGGAAGATAGCCTATCCGCATAGTTGGCAGGACTACCTGCAATCGTCTGATCCAGTCGTATGCCTCCTTTACAGTCGGTAACTCTTCGGGGTAATACTTACCAAAGAAAGACAGGGCGAGCATATCCGGACGCACAATCCTGTTCATCGCGTTCATAAAGACCTCGATGAAATCTTCCTTGCCACCGGGACGCAGATAATCGCCGGAGACATTTATATCATTATCCTTACGGCTGAATATCCTTATGTCTTTGCTTTTCTGGCTGAGAAGCAACTCCTCCTCAAATACTTCCTGACGGTTGAAACGCAGATGATAATAGAATATTTTGCCCTCTGTAAAGAATTCGACAGCAAGTTCAGACGGAGTATCCTTTCCGTTCTCATCAAGTTTGAAATAGAGATCTTCGGCAATATCCGCCTCGCCCATCTTCTCGGCCCCGACCAATGATTTGAGCAAGGCGATACATTTGAGGAGGTTGCTTTTGCCCGCACCGTTTGCTCCATATATGGCACTCATGCGCAATGCGGTCACATAACCACAGGTCATTTTGTGCCATTCGTGGCTATGGCTCTTGCTTGACGGGAAAGTATTGAACTCAACCGCGTTCTTAAACGACATGATATTTTCTGCTGCGAATCGTAGTAGCATGGCTTATTCCGTTTGTTATTCACGGCAAAGTTAGCAAAATGTATCTATTTGCACAAGCTATTGCCGATTAAAATATATTATTCAGTTAAATTTTAACGGAATTACAGTGACAATAGTTCACTCATAGTTGCCGGAGCACCCTTATCACAGCACGGATATAGCCGGGATCTTCGGCATAGCCTATCTTTTTCAGCCACAGCAGATAATTTCCTCCCTTATATCGGTACTGTACTTTTGTGTAGTATGCTTTAACCGATTCGGTCCAGTGGTTGAACTCATAGTATTTGCCTGTCCGTGGATTAGTAAGCCCGAAAAGGTTGTGCTTGTTGCGGCAGACCGGAGATTTGAACCAACCTGTTTCAAGTATTGCCTGTGCCAATACTATCTTCGGATATTTTATGCCGTTCTTTTCAATCTCGGCAATCAAATTTTGAATGGTGAGAGGTGGCAAATTATCAGCGGCAGCTACTCCCTCACGTGATTTTCTCACCATGCCAGCATTGCGAAATGCAATTTGTATAGAGTCAGGATTTTTCACTGACATAGCCAATTCTCTATTCTCTGTATATCCCACGTTTTCAGGCTCTTTGATATTCACCACGGCTGGAGGTGCCTCAATCGGTGTCTCTTTTGTGATTGTGTGAAACTGAGCCATTGACACAGAGGGGACTGCAATCATGGCTACTGTAATGAGAAATGTGTCCAAAGTGCTCATGTACGAAATTCTTGTAAAATAATTTTGTCATCGACAAGTGGTTGACACCACGAAATTAATCCCCAACAAGAAACCGCATGAACAATTCGGACACAAATTTAACAAACAGGCTCCCATTGGAACAGTTGGCGAAACTCGGTCTTGACCGCGAAAAGGTTGAGAAATTGCCGCAGGAGGTAAAGGAGAAGCTGATTAACGGTGAAGTAACTCCACTTATGGAGGTCACGTTACCGGCCAGAAATGGCATGGTTATCTCATTACCTCTCAAACTTCAACTCGCTGCCGATAAGGACGGCAATCCCACGCTGATCGCATATCCCGTTCAGCGTGAACTGTCGGTTGACAGAAACAACGAGCTTCGCTTGTCGCAACAGGAACTTGACGCACTGCGACGTGGCGACGTGTTGCAGAAAGCCATCGACATCAACGGCGAGAAGACTCAGCAGTATCTCCAGCTCGACCCGGAAACGAAGTCAATCATCCACCGCCGCATAACCGAGGTGCAGATTGAGCAGAAGTTGAAGGACATGGAAACGGTCAACGACATCGAGCTTGGCTCCCAGCAGAAACAGCAGGCACGCGAAGGCAAGCCGGTGGAACTGTCGGTAGGCGGCGAAAAGGTATCGGTCGGTATCGACCTAAAGGAACCGCAGGGCTTCAAGGTCGTAAAAGGCGACCTCAAGGAGTGGGAGCGACAGCAGAAACTCCGCTATGACGAGCAGCACCCCGAATATCTCGGACTGGTAATGACCGACAAGAACCGCTGGGAATATCAGAAAGTTGTCGAGCATGACTCTAAGGAACGCGCCATCAGCCTCGACCCAACGCAGAAAGAGGAACGGAAAACCGGTCTCAAACGCTGACACACATGGCAGCTTCAAGAAATAAAGAGCCGGGCCAACTCTCCGTAATGGATCAGTTCGACCAGATGAAAGAGAAACACCCCGACGCCTTACTTCTTTTTCGCACCGGCAACACATACGAAAGCTACCGTCATGACGCGAAAAAGGTATCGGAAATTCTCGGTACACCAGTCTCCACGCGTACAGTCGGCAAAGAAAAGAATGTCGATGTGACATCCTTCCCGCACGAAGCCCTTGACACTTATCTGCCAAGGCTTGTAAGAGCCGGAATGAGAGTGGCTATATGTGTATATTCTAACTAAAAAGTGCGCCGGATAATAATA
>ULVX01017296.1_pt1 | contig 15680 bp, 15 predicted proteins | sample 1959811 | NCBI WGS metagenome assembly ULVX01 (sample SAMEA4835797, study PRJEB28245) | human gut metagenome | biome: gut microbiome; material: fecal sample | place: Denmark | collected 2008
ATATACAATTAGTTCTTTGCAGCCTTTGCTTCTTTGATCTTCTCGGTCAGAGCAGGCAGGATCTTGTTCAGATCGCCAACAATGCCGTAGTCAGCAACGTCGAAGATCGGAGCTGTCTCATCTTTGTTGATTGCAATGATGATGTCAGACTCTTCCATACCAGCCAGGTGCTGAATTGCACCGGAGATACCGATTGCAAAGTATACATGAGGACGAACGGTCTTACCGGTCTGTCCAACCTGCAGGTCTTTGGACTTCCAGCCAGCATCTACAACTGCACGGGAGCAGCTTACGGTACCGCCAAGAGCTTCTGCCAGATCATCCAGCAGTTTGAAGTTCTCTGCGCTGCCTACACCACGGCCGCCGGATACCAGGATCTTAGCGTCCATGATATCTTCTACGTCAGATACAGCCTTTACGATATCCAGGATCTCAACATATTTGTTGTTGGGAACGAATCCAGGATTGAACTCTTCGATAACAGCCTGTGCGCCTTCCACACGCTCAGCCTTCTGCATAACGCCAGGACGAACGGTAGCCATCTGAGGGCGGAAGTTCGGACAAGCGATGGTAGCAATTGTGTTGCCGCCGAATGCAGGACGAGTCATCAGCAGCTGGTTGTGCAGCTGTTCTCTGCCCGGGATCGGGTTGATCGGGAAATCGCCGATTTCCAGCTGTGTGCAGTCTGCGGTCAGACCGGTATGGATTCTTGCGGATACACGGGGACCTAAGTCACGGCCGATTGCTGTTGCGCCAACCAGCATGATTTCGGGTTTGTACTTCTTGATAACCTCAGCCAGTGCATGTGCATAAGGCTCGGTTCTGTACTCTTTTAATTCAGGATCATCTACAACGATGATTCTGTCTGCGCCGTACTCAGCCAGCTCTTTGGTAAGACTCATAACGTCGCTACCGATTAAAACTGCAGTTACTTCTGTGCCAAGATCCTTTGCCAGATCTTTTCCTTTGCCCACCAGCTCCAGTGCAATACCGTTTAACTTGTTGTCTACCTGCTGTGCAAAGACAAATACGCCTTTATATTCTTCTAAGTTCATCTCATTCACCACGCTTTTCTATAATTTGTTAAATTACATGTTTGGTCAGTAACTTGTCCATAATATAGTCAACAGACTCTGCCGGATCAAGAGCAACCTTTTCGCCTGCGCCCTTACGAACCTTATCAGATGCCTTTGCGATCTGGGTCGGAGATCCCTTCAGACCAAGGTTGGAATCATCCACATCCTTTAAGTCTTTTCTGCCCCAAACGGTGATCTCTGCATCATAGGCATCGAAGATTCCGCCGGGAGTCATGTAACGGGGCTCGTTTAACTCTGCCAGTGCAGTAACCAGGCAGGGCATTTTTGCTTTCAGAACGTGATATCTGTCATCGTACTGACGCTCAACGATTACGGAATCGCCTTCAACCTTTAAGTTCTGAGCGTAGCTGATAACCGGAATATCCAGATGCTCGGAAATCTGAGGACCAACCTGTGCGGTATCGCCGTCGATTGCCTGACGTCCGGTAATAATCAGATCATACTCCAGATTGCGCAGTGCACCTGCAATTGTCTGGGAAGTAGCCCATGTATCAGCGCCGCCCAGGACTCTGTCTGTTACCAGAATGCCCTTGTCTGCGCCCATAGCCAGAGCCTCACGCAGAACTTCTTCTGCCTTGGGAAGACCCATGGTCAGAACGGTAACTTCTGCGCCATACTGATCTTTTAAGCGAAGCGCTGCTTCCAGACCAGCCTTGTCATCGGGATTCATAATTGCCATCATGGCACTTCTGTCAAGAGTGCCGTCGGGATTGAACTTAACGCCGCCCTTGGTATCGGGTACCTGTTTGATACAAACAACGATTTTCATTGTATGATTCACTCCTTATTTTAATTTGTCTATTGCCTGCAAAGTTCTTTACTTTGTATTGATTATTTCAGCAGAGCGCCGGAGATAACCATTCTCTGAACTTCGCTGGTACCTTCGTAGATCTCAGTGATCTTCGCATCGCGCATCATACGTTCTACTTCGTACTCTCTGGTGTAACCATAGCCGCCGTGCAGCTGTACAGCCTTGGTGGTAACTTCCATAGCAACTTCTGCAGCGTACAGTTTTGCCTTTGCAGCTTCTACGGAGTAGGTCTTCTGAGTAGCCTTTGCCATAGCAGCCTTGTAAACCAGAAGCTGAGCAGCCTCAACCTTGGTTGCCATATCAGCCAGCTGGAACTGTGTATTCTGGAATGCACCGATCGCACGGCCGAACTGCTTTCTTTCTTTTACATATGCAACGGTTCTCTCAAGAGCACCCTCTGCAATACCCAGAGCCTGAGAAGCGATACCGATACGGCCGCCATCCAGAGTATGCATAGCGATGTTGAAGCCCTTGCCCTGCTGACCCAGCAGATTTTCCTTGGGGATACGGCAATCCTGGAAGATCAGTTCGTATGTGGAAGAACCACGGATACCCATTTTCTTCTCTTTGGTGCCGAATGTGAAGCCGGGAGTTCCTTTCTCTACGATAAATGCAGAGATTTCTTTCATCTTGCGGCCGCGCTTTTCAACAACACCGGTTACAGCGAAGATAACGTAAACGTCAGCTTCCTTACCGTTTGTGATGAAGCACTTGGAACCGTTTAATACCCACTCATCGCCGTCTAAAACAGCCTTGGTCTGCTGACCCTGAGCATCTGTACCAGCACCGGGCTCCGTTAAGCCGAACGCACCCAGCTTTTCACCTTTTGCAAGGGGAACCAGGAATTTCTGCTTCTGCTCTTCTGTACCGAATGTCATGATCGGGTCGCAGCAAAGAGAGGTATGTGCAGAAACGATAACGCCTGTGGTGCCGCAAACCTTGGAAAGCTCCTCTACACACATAGCGTAGGTCAGAGGATCACAGCCCTGTCCGCCGTATTCCTTCGGTACCGGGATACCCATGAAACCGGCTTTGATCATTTTGTCAACAGTCACTCTGGGGAATTCTTCGGTCTCATCAACCTCAATTGCCAGAGGCTTTACTTCCTTCTCGGCGAAATCTCTGAAAAGCTGTCTCGCCATCTCATGCTTTTTGTCCAAAGTAAAATCCATGATTTTATATTCCTCCTTGTGAGCTTGCGGCTGTCTTGATCAGGCAGCCGCCTCACTCCTATTATTATTTATTTCGTGTAGTCGTAAAAGCCCTTGCCGGTCTTCTGTCCAAGCTGTCCGCCGCGAACCATCTTTCTCAGAAGGGGATGAGGACGATACTTCGGATCGCCAGTCTCGGATTCCAGAACTTCCATGATAGCCAGTACGATATCCAGACCGATCAGGTCGCCCAGAGCCAGAGGTCCCATGGGATGGTTTGCACCCAGCTTCATAGCGGTATCGATATCTTCTACGCTTGCAACGCCATCTGCATAGATACCAACTGCTTCGTTGATCATCGGAACAAGGATTCTGTTTACAACGAAACCAGCTGCTTCATTTACCTGTACAGGAGTCTTGCCGATCTCAACGGAGATTGCTTTGATCTTTTCCACAACCTCTTCAGGAGTGTTCAGACCTGCAATAACCTCAACCAGCTTCATAACAGGAGCGGGATTGAAAAAGTGCATGCCGATAACCGGACGATCCAGGCCAGCGCCGATCTCTGTGATGGACAGAGAGGATGTGTTGGTAGCAAAGATGCAGTCTGCCTTGCAGATGTCCTGCAGCTCTTTGAATGTCTGCTTCTTGATCTGCATGTTTTCCAGAGCAGCTTCTACAACCAGATCGCAATCTGTGCAGATGGTCTTAACGCCTGTTGTGATCTTAGCCAGAACAGCGTCAGCAGCTTCCTGAGTCATTTTGCCTTTTGCAATTCTCTTCTCAAAGCCCTTTGCAATTTTCTTCTTGCCGTTTGCAGCAAACTCTTCGTTGATATCGCAAAGAAATACTTCATAGCCTTCGGTCTGAGCGAAAGCCTGTGCGATGCCGGAACCCATTGTGCCGGCGCCAATAATACCTACCTTCATGATGTTATCCTCCTGATTTTTTATTAAAAACCTTAAAAGGTTGTTGCCTTAGCAGTTTTTGAAAGGCTCTTTTACTTTTTCCTTATTTTTGTCCAGGAAAAATGCCATGCCATACTTCTGATCTTCTGTCTCGAAGCAGTCACCAAAGAGCTTCTCTTCGATCACGATCGCCTGATCCATATCAACCTGCAGTCCTTCGTTGATGGCTTTCTTGCAGTTGCGGACAGCGATGGGCGCATTTTTAGCGATGCCGGCAGCCATCTTCTCAGCAGCGGGAAGCAGCTCTTCCTGGGGATATACAGCATTTACAAGACCGATGCGGAATGCTTCGGGAGCCTTGATATTGCGTGCGGTGTAGATCAGCTGTTTTGCCATGCCTGCACCAACCAGACGAGCCAGTCTCTGTGTGCCGCCGAATCCGGGAGTGATGCCCAGACCAACCTCCGGCTGACCAAATACAGCATTCTCAGAGCAGATACGAATATCACAGCTCATAGAGATCTCACAGCCGCCGCCCAGTGCAAAGCCGTTTACTGCAGCGATAACCGGGATCGGGAATGTTTCCAGTTTACGGAATACATCGTTGCCCTTCTTACCGAATGCTTCGCCCTCTGCCTTGGTCAGAGTGCTCATCTCAGCGATATCAGCGCCTGCTACGAAAGATTTCTGTCCTGCGCCGGTCAGAATCAGACATCTTACCTGATCCAGATCAACACTGTCCAGAGTCTTATCCAGTTCATCAAGAACTGCAGAATTCAGGGCGTTCAGTGCTTTTTCACGATTGATCGTGATGATCGCGTACTGACCTTTCTGTTCATACAATACGAATTCCATGATCTTCCTCCTGATGTTTTTTTACATAGTTTGGAGAATGTCTTCTCTTATTATGGAATGGCTGCCTGATCCTGGTAACCATCGTCCTGTTCGTGAAGGCATTCTCCGAAAACGGGTGTCTTGCACCCAGAAAATGAACTTAGTCTCTTTCTACTACAGTAGCGCAGCCCATGCCGCCGCCGATACACAGAGTAGCCAGACCCTTCTTCGCATCCTTAGCTTCCATCTCATGCAGCAGAGTAACCAGAATACGGCAGCCAGATGCACCTACCGGATGACCCAGAGCGATTGCACCGCCGTTGGGGTTTAACTGCTCATCTGTAAAGCCCAGTTCCTTCTGTACTGCTACAGACTGTGCTGCGAAAGCTTCATTTGCTTCGATCACATCGAAGTCTTCGATCTTCATGCCGGTTCTTGCCATAACCTTCTTGGTAGCAGCAACAGGACCGATACCCATGATTTCAGGAGCAACACCAGCCAGAGCGCCGGCTACCCATGTAGCCATAGGCTTAACGCCCAGCTCTTTTGCCTTTTCTTCGCTCATAACAACGATTGCAGCAGCGCCGTCGTTAATACCGGAAGAGTTCGCTGCAGTTACAATACCGTCTTTCTTGAATGCAGGGCGAAGTTTTGCAATGCTTTCAGCGGTAGTACCCGGACGAGGGCCTTCATCCTTAGCAAATACGATAGTCTCTTTCTTCTTCTTAACTTCTACAGGAACGATTTCCTTATCGAAAGCACCGGATTCCTGAGCAGCTACAGCCTTCTGCTGAGAGGTTGCAGCAAACTTATCCAGCTCTTCTCTGGTCAGACCCCATTTTTCGCAGATGTTCTCTGCAGTAATACCCATATGATAATCATTGAACGCATCCCACAGAGCGTCATGAACCATGGTATCAACCAGCTTGCCATCGTTCATTCTGTAGCCGTAACGACCCTGCATAACTGCGTAAGGAGCCATAGACATGTTTTCCATACCGCCTGCTACTACGATATCCGCATCGCCAGCAGCGATCATTTCTGCAGCCATGTTGACACAGTTCAGACCGGAACCACATACAACGTTAATCGTAACTGCAGGAGTCTCGATCGGCAGACCAGCCTTGATGGATGCCTGACGAGCAACGTTCTGTCCCTGTCCTGCCTGGATTACGCAGCCCATATATACCTGATCTACCTGATCAGCAGGAACACCTGCACGGTTCAGTGCCTCTTTAATTACGATAGCGCCCAGGTCAGTTGCCGGTGTAGTGCTGAGTGTTCCACCCATTACGCCGATAGCTGTACGGCAAGCACCTGCTAATACAATTTTCTTAGCCATGTCTTTTCCTCCATTTGAATCAATCGCCTAATTTCGGGCTTATTTTTATTTGTTAATTTTTTATCATTGCCCGCTGTGAATATTATAACATAAGGGTGTTTTTAGGGCAATACCTAATCGTAAGCATTTCTGTAGGATTTTACCCAAGGATAAATATAATCCGCTTGCCTTATTTTCTTTTTCTTTTATAATAAGTAGAAAGTACCTATAACAACACATTATTGCGTATACAAAACGGAGCACATCATGAAACAAAAGAAGTACAACTACAGCCAGCTTCATTACGAGCAGGAGCTCAATGCCAAAAAGCGGCGTTCCATAAAAAATCCGGAAGCATTCCCTGATTCCCAGCTAAATAAAGAAGAACGCAGAACGGGCGTTCTGTTTTTTCTGCGCAGAATTTTATTTCCAAATCTCACAGATCTTTTACTGAATAACCTTTTGCTTTTTTTAACCTGTCTTCCCGTATTTCTCCTGACGGAACTCGCTCTTCATACCGGAGGCCTGGTTTTTCTGGCAGGTATATGGCTTTTTACACCGCTTGCATTCTCTGGAATGTCTGCTCTGTATCACCGTACCTGCGAATATACAAGAAGAATCGCCCCCTCTGTACGTACGGCTTTTCTTCCCTTTTTTATTCAAAATGCAACGTCATCCCTTATCCCCGGTCTGGTTTCCGGTTTTTTATGGCTTCTTTGCGGAATGTACATTTTAGAGGGAAATAATCAAAACTCAACTTCTGCACCGCTGTACTATTTATTTATACTGCTTATTTTGTTTTTAGTCAGCTGCTATACTACCATGGTTCTGCTACAAGTTTCTTTGTTTAAACTACCCGCAGGCGCTGTCTTGAAAAATGCAGTTCTTCTCATCCCCTCCTGCGGCTTCAGATGTATTTTTCCCGCATTGCTTCAGCTTAGCTTTATCCAGATTCTCTCCTCTAACCTTTGGCTCGGTTTACTGCTCTTTTTCCTTGGATTTCCGGGAATTATTGCAACGATTACCACCTACCTTCTATGGCCCAGACTTCAGCAGCTTCTCTTAAAAGAATAATGCTACTAACAACAAAACGGCCACTTTTTCTCTTTTGAAAAGTGGCCGCTTTTACTTGTTTTATTTTGTTCTCTCAAAAACCTCCGGCATCATCAGCCCCATTAAAATTTCCGAAACAGTCCACCCCGTTTCACATGCATAGGCTGCCCATCCCACGTCATGCGGCGCCGCATACGCTTCTTTCAGATCCATGTCAAAAGCTCTGCACCATGCTCCATCCAAATGCGCTCTGTCACTAAACATTTGCGTTTTCAGACAAAAAACTGCCGAATCTTTCCACAATTCATAAAACCAGGGATCACCGGTCGCTTCATACGCAAAAGCATACCCCATCGGAAGCCAGTTGCTGGAATACAGCATGTCTGCCACTGGATCTCCGTTCTCTGTCAGTACAGAACATTCCTCTCTGGACTCTCTCGAACAAGCCGCCTTATATCCGGTGTCCCATTCCCGATATCCGCCAAATGGATGACGTACCTTCTGCAGATCCTGTGAAACACGATACAGCATCTGTCTGTGCTTTTCTTCTCTGGTGGACTGATACAAAATCGCAAGAGGCAAGATCATCCGGCACATCTCTTCTGTTTCGCTCTGCTCTCTGACCGTTTCCGGATAAAGCTCCATGATGCGTTCCAACCCCCTCTGAGCCGCCTCTATGTAACGACTCTCTCCACTTGCCCTTCCGGTCAGCAAAAGTGCCGCATGATAATACGCATTATAGTGTGCAGAAGCAAGACCATGCTCCTGTTGTCTTAGCTTACCCATCTCCGCTTCTGTCAAGTCATGATTATCTGTTCTGGCAATCCGCAATCCATCCCTTGCCGTTGTACGAAGCAAAAAATCCATCGCACGACAAATATCCTCCAAATGAGAACGGTCTCCCATATAAAGCGCATCATATAATCCCGGCAGCAGGGCTCTTGCCACATCATCCTGATAACACACATTCCATGAACTTGTACACCACCGTACCATGCCGTCAAACAGCCCGTCTCGGACAAACATGGGCCCGTAAACAATTTCATTCATTTTTTCGCCCAGATCCGCATAGTCCTTTTTTCCGCTCAAATATGCGTACATTTTAAATGCGCCCGCGCTTTCTCCTGTACAATCTGTTCTGACTCCATCCAATACCGTATATTTCCCATCCGGAGCTATATTATGGGCAAGTCCCTCTTTAATTCCGCCTTTTCCTTCCTCTGACAAAAACCGTTTCAACCAGCCGATTCCTCTTTCAACTGCTTCTTTTCTGCATCGCTCAAAGGTTTCCGTCTCTTCCATTTTTTCTGCTGTTCCATATTGCACAATTGCTTTCGGATAAAAAGCCGGTTCTCTGCCTGTAATCCAGAACGCCAGATATCGTATTACGGTTTTCCATTTTGCTCTTGGTGAAAATCTCGCCTCATTAAAATTACGTAATACAAATCCTGTCCACAAAACATTTTTACCGGCTTTCCATAACCCCGGCTTTCCATTTTTTAAGATTTCCTCCACCGGCATTTTCGTATGCGTATGCGCAATAATATGCTCCTGATATACCAAAATCGGTTCTACATCTTCCGGATGCAATTCCGGCACACACATCAAATTGGCCTCATCATCCAAAAGATCTCCTGTAACAAGCCCTGAAATTTTTCCTTCTGAAGGTTCTGCATAAATCAGCCTGCTTTTCGTGCTGTCTGTCGGATCTCCGCACAAAACATCCTGAAATCCCCGAATTGCCTGAAGAAAAATCCTTTTTCCCTTTTCAGCCTCTCTTTCCAGCTTTTCCCGAAACCTTGCTTCCAGATAATCTCCGCTTTTTTCCGGAAGAATACAAAATGAATCAAACTTTGAAAAATCTGCTTTTAATACATTTCCAAAACATATACTCTCCGTTTCTGCCCCGCAGCTCTTTAACACTTCCGTAAAATCACATTCAGAATCTGATACAATCAATATCTTCATATTACGTCATTCGCACCCCCTTTGTCGTATAATGCTCTCATTCCTTTAATGCATCCGTAAAGCTTTTTGTGATCAACTGCGGCCTAGTGATTGCCGATCCTACAACTGCACTGTATACACCTATTTCCATAACTCTTTTCAGCTTCTGCGGCGTGTCAATATTTCCCTCCCCGATCACAGGATGTTTTACCTGCTTAATCAGTTTTCGAATCAGCTCGAAATCATTGGTTTCAATATGACAGCCCTTACTTTCTTCCGTATATCCAACCAGCGTCGTTCCTATAAAATCAAATCCTAATTCATCTGCATAAAGCATTTCTTCCATCGTTGAACAATCTGCCATCAAAAGCTGCTGGGGATACTTTTCTCTGACTTCTGCATAAAATTCTTCCAGTTTCTTTCCGTCCGGACGTATCCGGCAGGTTGCATCCGTTGCAATCACATCCGGCTTAATCTGCATCAGTTCATCCACTTCCCGAATCGTAGGCGTAATCCGGACTGCACTGTCAGGATAATCCCTTTTTATAATCCCGATAATCGGCAAATCTACATTTTTCCGGATTTCTTCAATATCCTCAACCGAATTCGCACGGATTCCTCCGGCTCCCCCTTCTTTAGCCGCCACAGCCATTCTTCCCATAATAAAAGAAGAATGAAGCGGTTCTTCCGACAATGCCTGACATGATACGATTAACTTATGATACACCGACTCTATTGACTTTTCCATCACTAACTATCCCTCACATTTTCCTTTTATTGGACCCCATACCTGTTATCATTGCCCTATTTAATACCGGATGTTGTCTGTATTCCATTCAAAAATGCATTCTGGCAAAAGAAAAAGATTACGATCAGCGGCACTGTAAATATCGTACTTGCAGCCATCAAAAGCGTCCATTCCGGCTGTGCCGCATTTTTAAACATCTGCAAACCAATGCCCAATGTATACAATTTACTATCCTGAAGGTACATCAAAGGCCCTACATAATCATTCCAGCTGGCAATAAATACCATGACTGCCACTGTAGTCAAAATAGAAGAACACATCGGATATACAATACTATACAAAATCCTGAAATCTCCCGCTCCGTCAATACGGGCAGCTTCTATGACACTGGTAGGCAATGATTTCATAAATTGTCTGAACAGATAAATATAATAAGTACTTCCAAAAAAACTGGGCAGCACCAGCGGAATAAACGTATTCAGCATTCCCAATTTTGACCAGGTCGCATACATGGGAATCTGCGTTACCATTGATGGAATCATCATCGTCATCAGGATAACTGGGAACAGATACTTTCCGCCTTTCCACGGAATCTTTGTAATAGAGTAGGCAACCATCGGACAGGACAACAATGTACCAATCACCGGAAGAATCGAGGTGATCAATGTGTTTTTTATATATCTTGCCAGATCCATCCTCTGAAAGATTTCTGTAAAATTACTCCATTTAACAGGATTAGGAAACCACTGCGGCGGTGTCGTGAAACAATATGTCTCATACTTCAGCGCTGTAGAAATCATCCAGTAAAGGGGCATCGCAAATATCAAGCCGAAAAAAATCAGGGCGATCACACCGAATATATGCGCAATTTTGCCGCGCATTCCTTTATAAATCATCATTTCATGTATTTTTTTGCATACCGCTTTCATTTTCTTCCTCCTACTCCACATCGTAATTTACGATCCTGTCACTGAGCTTTCTTGCCAAAGCTGTCGTAACCATCACAACCAGAAACAGCAGTACTGCCAAAGCACAGGCATAGCCCATCTTAAAGTAAGAGAACGCATTTTGGTATAAATATAAGTTATAAAACAACAATGAGTCTCCCGGTCCTCCGTTAATCTGATTTCCTCCAACCGATACCAAAAGCATGCCCTGCGTAAAATATTGAAACGCGCCGATCATAGACATAATAACGTTAAATTCAATTGTCGGAGAAATGCAGGGCACTGTAATATTAAAAAATTTTTTTATGCCATTCGCACCATCCAGCTCCGCTGCTTCATATAAAGATGCAGGAACTGAACGAAGAGCCGCCAGATAAATGATCATGGTTCCGCCGCATCTCCACGCATCCATAATCATAAGAGATATTTTTGTATATTTCGGATCATTCAACCATGCAGGTCCTTTAATCCCAATCAATCCCAGTATCTGATTTACCAAACCATAATGTCCGTTCAACAGCCATGTCAGCAGCATTACACTTGCTACTACAGGTACAAGAGACGGCAGATAAAAAACAGTCCTGAAAAACGGAAGTCCGGGAATATTTTTCTGATTCAAAAACATTGCCAGCAAAAGAGACACCACCATGCCGACAATAGGAGAAATAATAACCATATACAGCGTATTTTTAAGACCCTTCCAGACATACTTGTCCTTAAATGCATCCGTATAATTTTGGAAACCGATCCATTTAGGTTCATTAAAAAGATTATAATCTGTAAAGCTATAATAAAAAGCCAAACAAACCGGCAGCAAAATAAAACATATGAAACCGATCAGCCACGGAGACGCAAACAGAATCCCTTTCCAAAAAAATCTCCATTCTCTTTTATTTGAGCATGCTCCTCTGCTTTTTCCTCCAACCATTTTTTTCATATTCCTTCCTTCCCCAAATAATTGTTAGAAAATCCCCGTTTAAAACAGGCGGGGTGGCCGAATACCACCCCGTCATCGTCCTGCCCCTTCATACTTCAGGATTTTTACTTACCATTGAACGCATCTGCTGCTGCCTGAACTTCTGTCTGGATATTTGATACCGCGGTATCCATATCTATTAAACCTTCCATATAATCCGTCATGTTATTTCCGATCGCACCAAGATACTCATTTACATAACCACTCATCGGGAACGACTGCAGCTTTGCTTCTTTCAGCAGCCCTGCCGCTACCTTCAGTGCATCACAAACGTCTTCTTTTTCCATCAATGTATCCAGTGCACTCTTACGGGGCATTAACGCACCAACTCCCTTTTCTCCCTCTGCAAGATACATCATTGCATCTTTAGAATTCAAATAAGACATTACTTCCCATGCTGCTTCCGGATTTTTAGTCTTTGCATTCATCTCGTATACACCTGCAGTAAACATGGAATTTCCGGGAACCTGTGCAACTCCCCAATCCTCACCATATGTATATCCTGCTTCCACACCCGCATTATAAATTGACGGGATCGAACTGTCAGGAAGAAGAAGGAAACCAACTTCACCTGTCAAAATCGGATCTGTCACACTGCCCCTTGCCGGTCCAAAATCGCCTTCCCAACCAGTTGCCTCCGCATATCCGCCCTGATACTCAATCAATTCCTTCTGGGCTGAATATGCCAGACGCATTGCCTCACTGTCAAATACAGGATTTCCATCTGCGTCAGTCCAGGATGCTTCCGTCATTGAAGGCCAAAGAACATTATCCAGCCACGGGGAAAGAGGATTCATTCCCATACTTGTGCTCTCCAGGTCATAGCAATCCTTTGCACACTGAATCATATCGTCAAAAGTTGTCGGGAAATTATCCCATCCGGCTTCTTTTAAAACATTCTTGTTGTAAATAGCAAAGGACGAAGAAGCCAGATTAGGAATCGAATATATTTTTCCGTCTACTGTACACAAATCCCATACTCTTTCCAGGAAATCCGCTTTTTCAAATTCAGCATCATTTTCAACGAATTCTGTCAGATCATATAGCGCTCCTCTGGCTGCCAGAGGCGATGCATACTGCCAATACATATCAAAAATATCCGGTGTATCCTGAGATGCGATTGCCGTCACAATATTATCATAGCTTTTTCCAAAACTAACTTCGATTTGGACATCTTCATGAGATGCATTAAAATCGTCAATCAGCTTTTTTAATCTGGAAGAAGATGCCGTAGGGTCATTATCCTCTGCCTTAAAGGACCAAAGCGTTATCGTTGTTACTTCCTCTGACTTTTCTGCCTTCTCTTCCGTCTTACTCGCTTCTGTCTTTTCTGTTTCCTGCTTTGCTGCTTCTCCCCCGCCATTGTTTCCGCATGCCGTCAATCCAAATGCCATTGCCGCAGCTAACAGTATTCCAATCGCTTTCTTTTTCATATCCCTGTTCCTCCTTTAGGTATTTGTTTATGCATGCATTATAGCAATACCGATTTCTTTATGCAATAAAACAGCTCTCTTTGGGAAGTACTATCTCAAAAAGAGCTGTTTCAACAAAAACCGTGAAAATATATTCTAAAATCGAGCAAAAATGTCAGTTCACCCTTCAGGATTTTTTTTGGTTCAGCGTTTCCAGCGTCATATGATATCTCTGACTTTTAATCTTTGTGTCGTTTTTAAAATAATAACCATAAAAAATATCTGTTAATACTAAAATCGGAAACTGAGGCGAAATCGCAATTCCCTGATCGAGATTTCTGGAGGTTGCCGTATATAAAACAACATCACAATCTATTTTAGCCTCTCTGTTTGCAGTAATCAGCACCACTCCCGCTCCCCTGCTTTTTGCCATACGGACCGCATCCGCAATTGCCTGTGTGTTACCGCTTAATGAAATCGCAATCATCAGACAGTCTTTATCTGCCACTGCTGCAGTCATCTGGATAACCTGTGAATCCGTCACAGCCTGAATCTGCAGACCAAGCCGCATCATTCTGAACGCCATTTCTGAAGCCGCATAACCCGAGCTTCCAAGGCCGCACACAAACACATGCTTATAACTGCTCACCATCTCGGCAGCCCGACATACCTTTTCTTCGTCCAGCTGCTGAAATACTTCTTCCAAAAGACTGCTGTAAGTGTTTTTTACCTTTTTAGCAAGCTTGCTTATGCTGTCCTCACTTAACTGTTCCTGCAATTCTTTTTCATAATCAAAAACAAGCTCACGATATCCCTTATATCCGCATTTCTTGGCAAACCGGGACAATGTTGCATTGGAAATATAAAGAATTCTGCTGATATTTCTGGCCGAAAAGTCCATATATTCTTCATTCTTAATGAAGAAGTCAGCAATCGCCTGTTCTACAGAAGTCATATTATCATATTCTTCCATCATCAAATGCTTTACACTTTCCATCTAAATATCCCTCTTATTTCCTCAAGTCATATTCTAATCTGCCACTCCTTCCAAAACCCCCGCTGCGCAACACGCGCCCAGCATCCCCGCATGATTTCCAAACTTTGCAAACCCCAGCTTTGTTTTTCTGCGGATCTCCGGAATGAGGTAACGGTCCAGGCCGTCCTCGATCCGCGGCCTCAGATAATCCTCCTGCGCAGAGATTCCCCCGCCGATCACCACGATCTCCGGATTAAGCACATAACACAGGTTCGCAATTCCCTTTGCAAGAATATCGCACATCCTGTCGATTTCCTCTATACAGATTTCATTGCCTCCCTGCGCCTGTTCAAAAATCCATTTCCCGGAAATTTCAAAGCAATTCTTCGACAAACGCTTTGCCGTCCGTTTTACCAGAACAGAGGTTGCAGCCAGCTCTTCAAAGGAGCTTCCGTCCATATGCATATACCCCACCTCGCATGCGCTGTAGGTATGCCCCTTCAGTAGTCTTCCCTTCTCTAAAAAAGCACCGCCGATGCCTGTCCCGATCGTCAGCATCAAAACCGAAGAATAGCCTCTTGCCGCCCCCTGATAAGCCTCTGCCATAGCCGCACAGTTTACATCATTTTCCACGTAGCAGGGAATCCTGAACCGCTCCTTTACCCTTCCCGCGATATCCATTCCCGTATATCCGGGGATCAGACTCTCATTTGCCTCTGTGACGATTCCCCTGTCGGAATCAATAATTCCCGCGCTTGAAATGCACACGGCCTTCGGATTCGGAACCACAGTCAAATATTCGGAAATCCGTTCCATCACCGCATCCATGATCCTGCTGCCCCCTCTTGGAGTATCCATGGAATCGGTCTTTAAAAATTTCAGATTTTCATCCATGATTCCGGATTTTATCGCCGTACCCCCAATGTCAATACAGATGATCTTTCTGCTTTTTTCCCCATCCATCGTTTTATCCCTCTTCCTTCCTCTTACATAAGAACAGCCCTGACAGATATCTGCTCTTTTCTTCTCATTTGCACTTTCGGGGCTTCCCGGTCACATATTTGTCTGAACACCCTTCGGTCGATAGCCTTCCCGCTCCAGCGCGTGAAGGATTTCCTCCTTATGTGCCGTACTGAATGTTTCCAGCGTGATGTTAAGGACTCCTGCATACAGTTTGCGTTGGCAGGCTCCACACCGATCACCTTGATCATGGGATTCAAAAACCTTGCAAGGGTGGAAACGCCCGTTACCAGACCTTCTCCGCCGATCGGTACCAGAATATAATCCGCAAACCATTCCAGCCCCAGAAGCGGTGCACCACAGTCGATTATCAGATATTCTAGCACTAAACGAGTTTTTCTACAAGTCCTGCACGAAAGGGCACTGGCGAAAGCCAAAGGTCGTTCTGCTTGATACCAAAAAAAAGACAGGCTCTTCACCTGTCTTCCTTTTTTCATGCCTTCAAAACTGAACACTGAAATCCTCTTTTGTATCTTCTA
>ULVX01047010.1_pt1 | contig 15445 bp, 10 predicted proteins | sample 1959811 | NCBI WGS metagenome assembly ULVX01 (sample SAMEA4835797, study PRJEB28245) | human gut metagenome | biome: gut microbiome; material: fecal sample | place: Denmark | collected 2008
AAAAGTCTCGGAATCCGCTTGTTTAGCGGGTTCCAAGACTTGTGACTTCTATTCAAACTCAATCGTTCCAGGTGGTTTACTAGTCAGATCATAGAATACTCTGTTGACCCCACGCACCTCATTTATAATTCTGCTCATGACTGTCTGGAGAACCTCAAATGGAATCTCTGCGCTCTCTGCTGTCATGAAATCAATTGTGTTGACTGCACGAAGTGCAACCGCATAATCGTAAGTTCTTTCATCACCCATAACACCAACGGAACGCATGTTAGTGAGGGCTGCGAAATACTGGTTTGGCATCCATGCTGGAGCCTTGCCGTTAGCTTTCTTGTACTCAGCTACGGCCTTGTCAACCTCCGAACGGTAGATAAAGTCAGCATCCTGAACGATACGAACCTTATCAGCTGTTACCTCGCCGATAATTCTGATTCCAAGTCCCGGACCTGGGAATGGCTGACGGAATACAAGATGTTCTGGTATTCCAAGTTCAAGACCAGCCTTACGAACCTCATCTTTGAAAAGGTTGCGGAGTGGCTCAATGATTTCCTTGAAGTCAACGAAATCAGGAAGTCCTCCTACATTGTGGTGAGACTTGATTACGGCTGATTCACCGCCAAGTCCGCTCTCTACAACGTCTGGATATATAGTTCCCTGTGCAAGGAAGTCAACTGCACCAATTTTCTTGGCTTCTTCCTCAAATACACGGATAAACTCTTCCCCTATAATCTTTCTCTTAGCTTCTGGCTCAGTAACGCCTGCAAGCTTAGAGTAATATCTTTCCTGTGCATTAACTCTTATAAAGTTAAGGTCGAACTGTCCTTCTGGTCCAAATACGCTCTCAACTTCATCGCCTTCATCTTTACGGAGAAGACCGTGGTCTACGAATACACATGTAAGCTGCTTTCCAATAGCTCTTGAAAGAAGTCCGGCTGCAACAGATGAATCAACACCACCTGAAAGAGCAAGTAAAACCTTGCCACTACCAACCTTCTCTCGGATTTCCTTAATTGTATTCTCAACAAATGCATCCATCTTCCATGTTCCGGCACATCCGCATACTCCACGAACAAAGTTGTGGAGCATCTTGGTTCCTTCCTGAGTATGAAGAACCTCTGGGTGGAACTGGATTGCATATAGATTCTTCTCTGTACACTCTGCTGCTGCAACTGGGCAGTCTGCTGTGTGGGCAACAATCTTGAATCCTGGTGCAATCTGTGAGATGTAATCAAAATGGCTCATCCACACAATAGTTTTCTCTGAGACATCTGAGAATAAAGCGCTGCTCTTATCTACAAATGTTTCTGTCTTTCCATACTCTCTTACTGGTGCCTTCTCAACCTTGCCACCAAGCACATGCTGCATAAGCTGTGCGCCATAGCAAAGACCAAGTACAGGTACACCAAGTTCGAAAAGTTCTTTAGTACATGTTGGCGCGCCATCTTCATAACAGCTGTTAGGACCACCCGTAAGGATAATTCCTTTAGGGTTCATGGCCTTAATCTGCGCCAGGTCTGTCTTGTAAGAATAGATCTCACAATATACATTACATTCACGGACACGGCGCGCAACCAGCTGGTTGTACTGACCACCGAAGTCAATGACAATAACTTTCTCCTGATCCATGATCAATCTCCAATCTTGTGTATTTATATATACATTATAGTTAAACTTGCCACTTATGACAAGCCTTAATTCTCCCCAATTCCTATCTTACTAATTCTCCTCCAGACAATCCTTATCTATGCATCTTTCTTCCCAATTCTCTTCTTCACATAAGAATCCATCTTCTCTCTGACCATCGCCATCTTTCTGTTGGTCTCCTCATTATCAGAATGAAAATGCATAAGCTTTGCAAGATAGCCCTGTTCCACAGTAATCCGCACGCTCTCATCATACACAAGCTCATAAGCAAGTGATACATGACCAATAACAGTATCAGCCGGTGTGCGTCTTATTGCTTTGAGTATACAGTGTTCCTCATCAAACGCTTCTAACACTTCATCTGTAATATCACTCTTCATCAGTTCTTCAGTCGTAGTGTTATATATTTCTTCAAGCGGAGTATCAATATTAACCTTAAATATATCAACCTTATCAGCGTCACGAAGCACATTGCAGAATGCCTGCTCGCGGCGATTAAGTCCCTGCGGAATTCTGTACATATTGTGACACCTTATTGCAAGTTCAAGCATTTCCATGTCCGATTTATTCAATCTGTCATACAGAAATACTCCATCAGAACTATATCGATCCTCTAATGCTCCTGGCTTGTAGCCTGTACATTTGACCATTCCATTAAGAAAAGTACTGATAAGACCATCTTTGAACAACAGGTCTGCACCAAATTTTGCATGGTCAACAGAGTCCGCATCTGAAAATGTGTTATAACGCTTTATCTGTTCAAATCTTCCAACATCATGAAGCATTCCGGATAACCATGCCAGCTCAACATCATAGGCACACATTCCAGCTGCCTTTGCAATTCTTTCGCACAAAGCTGCAACTCTGTAAGTGTGGTCAATTTTTAATTTAATCTTAGGGTCATCTGCATTATAAGCTACTGTGTATTCTGCAAATGCTTTCTTAACATGCACTCTGTCAACATACACACGGTTTATCTTGGCATTTTCATAATAACCTTCAACATCAGCAACCTTTCCCTCATTCCATGTGTCTACAATATCAGGCACATCAGATAAAGAATGGCACACAACTGAAGTCAGTCTTCGGATGTCATCGTTAATCTCAATAGTATCAGGTATATGAATCACCTTCATGCCTGCTGCATATCCTGCTTTAATGCCATTAATACTGTCCTCAATGACTACACACTCTGACGGTTCACAGCCAATAAAGCCTGCTGCCCTTAAGAATATGTCCGGCTCAGGCTTTCCATGCTCAACCTCATCTCCATATACAACACCAGAAAGATAATCCCATGCTCCTATTCTGTGAAGACTCTTTTCAGCACTTAATTTCTGTGTTGAAGTTGCAACAGCACATTTGAGTCCATTATCCTTAATATAATCAAGCAGCATATGAAGCCCCGGCTTAACCGGAACTTCCTCTGTCTCCCTGATTTTGTAAACATGGTCTGTGCGCATTGTCCGCATTTCCCAGTAATCCTGCTCTCCATGATAATAATCATCAAAAAAGCTCTGACTAAGCTTTGCCGGTGCACCTTTAAAACTGTCGATAAGCCATAATGGCATCTCTACATTTTTCTGGGAAGCTGCCCACAGCCAGCCAAGATTAGACTGATTTTCCGTATCAATCATAACTCCGTCCATATCAAAGATAATCCCTTTTATCATAACTGCCTCCATTCTACTCCTCAAAATATCAAACCGACATCCCTTGCATACACTTCCCAGATATACGTTCATTCACTTCTTAATCTTACTTCTCTTCCAGATACTTCTTAACATACTGTCCGGTATAAGACTTCTTAACCTTAACAATCTCCTCAGGCGTTCCCTTGGCAATAACAGTTCCGCCGCGGTCGCCACCCTCTGGTCCCATATCTATAATATAATCTGCTGTCTTAATAACATCAAGATTATGTTCAATAACAACTACAGTGTTGCCACCCTCTGCAAGCCTGTGAAGGATATTGACAAGCTTGTGGACATCGGCAAAATGCAGTCCGGTTGTAGGCTCATCAAGAATATATATAGTCTTTCCTGTGCTTCTTCTTGAAAGCTCTGTTGCAAGCTTGATTCTCTGTGCCTCACCACCTGAAAGCTCAGTTGATGGCTGTCCAAGCTTGACGTAAGACAAGCCAACCTCGTTGAGAGTCTCAATCTTTCTTCTTATACTTGGCACATTTTCAAAGAAATCAACTGCATCCTCAATAGTCATGTCAAGAACATCATATATGCTCTTATCCTTGTATTTTACTTCAAGAGTTTCTCTGTTGTAACGCTTACCCTCGCAGACTTCACAAGGTACATACACATCCGGCAGGAAATGCATCTCTATCTTGATAATACCGTCGCCTGAACATGCCTCACATCTTCCACCTTTAACATTAAAGCTGAATCTGCCCTTCGTATATCCTCGCTCCTTCGCGTCCTTAGTCGTTGCAAACAGGTCTCTTATCATGTCAAATACACCTGTATAGGTTGCCGGATTAGACCTTGGTGTTCGTCCAATTGGTGACTGGTCAATATTAATGACCTTATCAAGCTGCTCTATTCCGTCAATTCCATCATGGTCGCCTGCAATACATCTCGCCCTGTTAAGCGACTTTGCAAGGTGCTTGTAAAGAATCTCATTAACAAGTGAACTCTTGCCTGAGCCTGACACACCTGTTACGCATGTGACAACTCCAAGCGGAATATCTACATCAATATTCTTAAGATTATTCTCCCTTGCGCCTCTAACCTTAATCCAGCCAGCAGGCTTTCTACGCTCTGCCGGTACAGGTATCTTGATTCTTCCTGACAGATATGCGCCTGTAAGTGAGTCCTTGCACGCCATAATGTCCGCAGCAGTTCCTGTTGCGACAACTTCTCCACCATTTCTTCCTGCGCCTGGTCCGATATCCACAATATAATCGGCTGCAAACATAGTATCCTCATCATGTTCAACGACAATAACTGAGTTACCAAGATCGCGCAAATGTGTCAGAGTTCCAAGCAGCTTGTCATTATCCCTCTGGTGAAGTCCGATACTTGGCTCATCAAGAATATAAGCAACTCCTACAAGACCTGAACCAATCTGTGTTGCAAGCCTGATTCTCTGTGCTTCACCGCCTGACAGAGTTCCTGTGGCACGCGAAAGTGCCAGATAATCAAGTCCTACATCTACAAGGAACTTAATTCTCGCCTTGATTTCCTTAAGAATCTCTGCACCAATAAACAGCTGTCTCTCTGAAAGCTTCATATTCTCAAGGAATTCCTGAAGCTTTATAATAGACATGTTAGTAATCTCATATATGTTCTTATCTGCAATAGTAACAGCAAGTGAAGACGGCTTAAGTCTCTGTCCGTGACAGGCAGAACAAGGTCTTATTCTCATAAATTCCTCATACTGCTGCTTAGTATTATCAGAATATGTCTCTCTGTATCTTCTCTCCATATTCTTAATAAGACCTTCAAATGCGACATCATATACACCCTCTCCGCGCTGGCCTTTATATTTAACCTTTACAGAATGTCCCTTAGTACCATTGATAATAATATCCTTAATATCATCAGGATAATCCTTGAATGGTGTCTTTAATGAAAATCCATATTCCTCTGCAAGTGCATCAAGAATCGCCCTGCTAAAGCTGCCCTCATCCTTAGATGACTGCCATCCCATTCCGACAATAGCACCTTCATCAATGCTGAGACTCTCATCCGGTATAAGCAGCTCTGCATCAAACTTCATTGTATAACCAAGTCCAAAACAGTCCGGGCATGCGCCAAATGGATTGTTGAACGAAAAGCTTCTTGGCTCAACCTCATCAACACTTATACCACAGTCTGGGCAGGAAAAGCTCTGGCTGAAATTAAGTGTCTCACCATCAATAACATCTACTGTCATAAGACCTTCGGCAAGCTTAAGAGCTGTCTCAATAGAATCTGTAAGTCGTTTCTGGATTCCGTCTCTTACAGAAAGTCTGTCTACAACAATCTCAATATTATGCTTCTTATTCTTATCAAGCTTAATATCGTCTGTCAGCTCGTACATGCTTCCATCAGCAATAACACGCACAAATCCGCTCTTCTTTGCCTGTTCAAATAGCTTTACATGTTCACCCTTTCGTCCACGGACAACAGGTGCAAGAATCTGAATCTTAGTTCTTTCAGGAAGTGCCATAATAACATCAACCATCTGGTCAACTGTCTGTTTGTTGATTTCGCGTCCACATTGTGGACAATGCGGAATACCAATTCTTGCATAGAGAAGTCGGAAATAATCATATATTTCTGTAACAGTTCCTACTGTAGAACGCGGATTTCTGTTAGTTGACTTCTGGTCTATAGATATAGCCGGTGAAAGTCCTTCAATACTGTCAACATCCGGCTTTTCCATCTGTCCCAAGAACTGTCTTGCATATGAAGACAGTGATTCCATATATCTTCTCTGACCTTCCGCATATATTGTATCAAATGCAAGACTCGACTTTCCCGAACCTGAAAGTCCTGTAAGCACAACAAGCTTGTCTCTTGGAATATCAACATCTATTCCTTTAAGATTATGCTCTCTTGCGCCCTTTATCCTTATGCAGTTCTTGTAACTGCCTCTTTCTATCTCTTTCTTTAACTTACTATCAGCCATGTTTTTTTCCTTCATAAATATATTTATTAATCTCAATCATCTTGTCACGAAGCTGTGCAGCCTCCTCAAAGTTAAGCTCTGCTGCTGCCTTACGCATGTTCTTCTCAACCTGCGTCTTAACCTTCTCAAGCTCTTTGATGCTCATAGATTCATAATCAACCTTAAGCTTTCCGGAAGCATCACCCGGCTCCGCTGCCTTGCTTATACTTATCAGATCTCTTACTGCCTTCTTGATTGTCTGTGGAGTAATTCCATGCTCATCATTATACTCCTGCTGAATCTTTCTTCTTCGTTCTGTCTCTGAAATAGCCTTTTCCATAGATTCAGTAATCTTGTCTGCATACATGATAACATGTCCCTCTGCATTTCTTGCAGCTCGACCAATCGTCTGTATAAGCGATGTCTCTGTTCTTAAGAAGCCTTCCTTATCAGCATCAAGTATTGCAACAAGGCTGATTTCAGGAATATCCAGACCTTCTCGTAGCAGGTTGATTCCAACAAGAACATCAAATCCATCAAGACGCATATCTCTTATAATCTTCTGACGCTCAAGCGTATCAATATCTGCATGAAGATACTTAACCCTGATTCCTGCCTCTTTAAGATAATCAGTAAGGTCCTCCGCCATTCTCTTGGTAAGTGTAGTAACAAGCACCTTGTTCTTCTTGGCAGTTTCCTTATTAATCTCTGATATAAGGTCATCAATCTGTCCTTCAATCGGCTTAACAGTTATCTCCGGGTCAAGAAGTCCAGTAGGTCTGATAACCTGCTCGGTTCTCATAAGTTCATGCTCTGCCTCGTATGTGCTTGGTGTTGCTGATACAAAAAGCATCTGTGAAATCTTGCTCTCAAACTCGCTGAAATTAAGAGGTCTGTTGTCCTTCGCAGATGGCAGTCTGAAGCCATAATCTACAAGCGTAGTCTTTCTTGACTGGTCACCGGCATACATGCCTCGAATCTGCGGAATAGTGATATGCGACTCATCCACAATAATAAGAAAATCATCTGGAAAATAATCCATCAGCGTATACGGAGGACACCCTGCCGGAAGTCCTGCCAGATGTCTTGAATAATTCTCTATTCCTGAACAAAAGCCTGTCTCCTGCATCATCTCTATATCAAAATTCGTTCTCTCTTCAATTCTCTGTGCCTCTAGAAGCTTATCCTCACTCTTGAAATACTTCACTCTCTCGGCAAGCTCTGCCTTGATATTCTCAATCGCAGCGTCCATCTTCTCCTTCTCAACAACATAATGTGAGTTAGGGAATATCGCAATATGTTCAAGAACGCCTTTAACTTCGCCTGTAAGGGAATCTATCTCACTTATTCTGTCCACTTCATCACCAAAGAATTCAACTCTTATGGCATCACCTGATGATGATGATGGATACACTTCAACAACATCGCCTCTTACCCTGAAGGTTCCTCGCTTAAAATCCTGGTCGTTCCTTACATACTGGATATCAATAAGCTTTCTTATGCAATCATCCCTGTCCTTCTCCATTCCCGGACGAAGCGAAATAACCATGTTCTTATAATCAATCGGCGCACCTAATCCATATATACATGAAACCGAAGCAACGATAATAACATCATTTCTTTCAGAAAGTGCCGCTGTTGCCGAATGTCTTAATTTATCAATTTCATCATTAATAGATGAATCCTTCGCAATATAAGTGTCACTCTGAGGTACATAGGCCTCTGGCTGGTAATAATCATAATAGGAGACAAAGTACTCAACCGCATTCTCTGGAAAGAACTCCTTCATCTCCCCATACAACTGCGCTGCAAGTGTCTTATTATGGCTTATAATAAGTGTAGGTTTCTGAACATTCTGTATAATGTTCGCCATTGTAAATGTTTTACCAGAACCAGTTACACCAACTAGAGTCTCAAACTGATTGCCTTCCTCAAAGCCCTTTGTAAGTGCTTCAATAGCCTGCGGCTGGTCGCCCATCGGCTTAAAATCCGAATGTAATACAAATCTGTCCATAAAGCCCTCCCTATTTTGCGAAGCAAAATCCGAACCCCTTGGTGAGGAGAGGGATTTTGCCCTCCTTGTTTTCTGAAAGAAAATGCATTTCCCTCATTATACAATATAACAGCCAAAAAGTACAGAACAAACATTCGATTTGCCCTGTACTTTATTCCATACCTCTATATTCGTTATTCTGCTGCGCTGACACTCATTTTTCCATTGAGATACTCTACTGCTGCCTTCAACTGCACATCTTCAGTCGCATCATCCGGAAGCTCCACAATACTGTCAGGTGTCACTCCCTTGCCGTGAATATCCTGTCCCTTAGGAGTAAAATATTTGGCAATTGTATACTTAACCGCACTTCCATCAGTAAGCGGACGGATTGTCTGCACAATGCCCTTACCAAATGTCTGTGTTCCAATTATCTGTGCCTTATCATAATCCTGCATTGCACCGGCAAATATCTCAGATGCACTTGCACTATTGCCATTTACCAAAACTGCCATCGGAATATTAAGCTCATGATTATCAGAACCTGAATATTCCTGTCTCTTACCAGACTTAGTCTCTGTATACACGATAAGTCCGTTCGGAAGAATATAATCTAGCATATCAGCCACAGTCTTAAGAACTCCACCAGGATTATTTCTTATATCAATTACAAGTCCTGTAATTCCCTGCTTCTGAAGGTCATCAACAGCTGATTCAAACTGCTCTGTTGTAACATCATCAAACTGTGAAATATAAATATAACCTATATTATTCTCAAGCACCTCTGATGAAACAGTCTTAATATCAATCTTGTCTCTTGTAACTGTGAAACTCAGCTTCTCGCCATTTCTCATAACAGTAAGGTTAACATCTGTACCCTTCTCGCCCTTAATAAGGGCAACTGCTACAGAAAGGTCCATTCCTGTAATATCCTCACCATTAACCTCTGTTACCTTATCTCCATTTCTGATACCAGCCTTATATGCCGGTGCATCCTCATATGCCTCAGATATAAGTATTGAACCATCATCAGCCTTCTGGCATACCGCACCAATTCCATAGAAAGAACCTGATGTTGACTCCATCATCGACTTATATTCTTCAGGCGTATAATAAACAGTATATTTATCACCATATGCAGCAAGATATGCCTTAAAAATGTTGTCTGCAGCCTTTTCATCATCTACATCATCAAAGTAGAATCCATCTCCAAGCAGCGAATCCAAAGCATTCAGCTTACCTTCAACCTTAGTTCCGATTCCTTCATTATCACTTGTTCCAACATCCTGGACATATATACGTCCGTCAATTCCAATATGAAGATTACCACTTCTTATAAGTCCCATGAATACGCATGACAACGCCAGTATCACAACCAGCAGTGTTGCCACAACACCAATAATAACGCCTTTGCCTAAAGCATGTTTTCTCTTTCGTTCCTGTGCGGCCCCTTCCGAAGAAAAAGGTCTGTTATTATCATATTCCATTGAGTCCTCCTATTAAGTTGAATTATTTATTTAAAATATGGCATAGGATTAACATATGAATCATTGAGCCTTACATCAAAATGCAGATGTGCGCCAAATGAATTACCCGTATTACCCATAACACCAAGCTTCTGTCCTTTCGTCACCTGGGCTCCTACTGATACATTTAAACTATCAAGATGCAGGTATCTCGTATACAGTCCATTACCATGATAAATCATCACATAATTACCCGCTGTTGAGTAACCCTCGCTCTGTCTGTGTGCAATAACAACTTTACCGTCATAAGCTGCATATACAGGATCACCTGAAACTCCTGCCCTGACCGCTCCAATATCCACACCTTTATGCGGTGAAGTTCTGTCAGATGTATCTCCGTATGGAGAAGTTATTCTTGTACTTGTTGTTGGCCATTTGAAAGTTCCGCCATCATATCTGTTAGACGGAGTAACTCCGCTTGCTTCCTCTGCCTTAATCTTGGCTGTTATAGAAGCAATCTCTGAATCGAGCTTCTTCTCGTCAGCTTCGAGCTGTTTCTTATAAGCCACCTGATCAGCCGTATTCTTACTCAAAGCATTAAGCTGGGCAGTCTTCTCATTCTGGACAACCTCAAGTGCATCAACCTGTGCCTGAAGTGCCTCCTGACTGGCAGTCAGAGTCTCTTTATCTTCTTCAAGCTTTACTTTAGAAGATGATATCAGATTAATCGTTGACTGATATTCCTCAAGCATCTGTCTGTCATACTCTGATATCTTATTAATATACTCAAATTTATTAAGCATATCCGCCATACTCTGTGATGATAAAAGCACTTCAACATATGTATAATCATTATGCTCATACATAAACTGGATTCGAAGCTTCATAGCCTCATACTGGCTTTCCTTATCAGCCTCAGCCTGCTCAAGCTGTGCCTGTGTCTCCTCAATCTCAGCCTCTAATGTTGCAATCTGGGTATTAATATCATCTAATGACGCTGACAATTCTCCCATCTGGGCATCCAGTCCCTGAATAAGAGATGTAAGATCTGAACTCTGCGCCTTAAGCTGAGCAATCTTGTCTTCTGTTTCTTTCTTTTTATTCTGTATATCATTCTGCTGGTTCTGGGCATTCTTCAGATCCGACTTATTATCTCCAAATGTAACCTGTGCAAAACAATACGGTATAAGCAGCATTACAATCATGAGTGCCGCTGTTATTTTCTTTATTAAATTGTTCCAAAACAGTGCTTTCTCCATACAGCCACTCCTTTACCATAATTAAAATGTTTTCTAAAAACAAACAGGGACTTCTGCATCCGTTTGCAAAAGCCCCCAAAAACTATCCGAAACTATACATCGGCATGCTTTCTTACAGCGAAGAAACTTCCTATAAGACCAATACCAATTCCAAGAATAACTGCTACCGGAATAAGTACCTCAAATACTTCTGATGCTGGCATAAATGCTAATATATTCTGTAAAACAGAGAATTTTCCAAGAACAAAATTAACAACTCCACCATAAATATACCTCAATATTGCTACCGGAATAATAGCACCTATAAGTCCTATAACGATACCTTCTACGAAGAATGGTGCATTAACAAATGCATCCGTAGCTCCTATATATTTCATGATTGATATCTCATCTTTTCGTACTGTAATACCAATTACAATTGTATTAGTAATAAGGAATATAGATACCGCAAGAAGAACAACAATTACTGCAACTGCAACATAACTTACAAGTCTTGCTGCACTGGCAAGTCCGCTTGCTGTAACCTCTGAACGGTTAACCTGTCTTATTCCATCCTTATTCTCAAGGTACTTAACCAGTGTACCCTGATTACTTGCATCCTTAAGATATACTTCATAAGAAGAAGAATTAGCTAAAGGATTATCATCCTTGAAGCCTTCTGCAAGTTCAGGATATGCGGCGAAATACTCACCCTTGAAGCTTTCCCATGCATCATCAGCTGATACATACTGAACTCTTGATACTTCTTCTCTTTTGCTGATTTCATCTCCAAGCTTCTTAATATCCGTCTCACTGAGATTTTCGTCAAAGAAAACTGTTACACAGACCTCTGTCTCAGCCTTCTTAATCATATACTGAAAATTAACCACTATAGAATAGAATACTCCAAAAAGGAATATACATGCTGTAATTGTTGCTATTGATGCCAGTGAGAACATCTTATTACGATGGATATTCTTAAATCCATCTTTAATATGATATGCTAATGACCTAATCTTCATAGAAATAACCACCCTTTTCCTGATCGCTGATAATCTTTCCTTCACTCATAGTAATAGTTCTCTTCTTCATCTGCTGAACTATCTCCATATTATGGGTAACTACAAGTACTGTTGTTCCCTGCTTATTAACCTGATTAAGAATCTTCATGATTTCATTAGAATTGGCAGGATCAAGGTTACCTGTTGGCTCGTCGCACAACAATATAGCCGGCTTGTTAACCAGCGCTCTTGCAATTGCAATTCTCTGCTGCTCACCACCTGATAACTCATTAGGAAAAGCCTTATATTTGTCAAGAAGTCCTACCATGGAAAGCATCGCAAGTACTCTTGACTTAATCTTTCTGTTAGGAGCTTCTACTACCTTCTGTGCAAATGCGATATTCTCATATACATTTCTGTCTGGTAACAGACGGAAATCCTGGAATACTACACCAATATCTCTTCTAAGATACGGAAGCTTCTTTCTTGTTATCTTATTGAGATATTTCTTATTAACATATATCTTACCTGATGTAGGATCTAATTCCTTAAGTAATAGTTTGATAAGAGTCGACTTACCTGAACCACTCTTACCTACTATAAATACGAATTCACCTTTCTGGATGTGAAGATTAATTCCATTAAGCGCAGCAACGCCAGTGGAATATGTCTTCGTAACATCTTCCATGATTATCATGTATCATTTCCTCCAAAAATCACTAAAATGTATCTTTACTTTCCATATACTTCATGTACTTAACTACCATAAGAGCAATCTTAAATGTTATTGCATCATCAAACACTCTGAGGTCAAGCCCGGTTATCTTCTGTATTTTATCAAGTCTGTAAACAAGTGTATTTCTATGAATGTAAAGCTGTCTTGATGTTTCTGAAACATTAAGGCTGTTCTCAAAGAACTTGTTAATTGTTGACAAAGTCTCATCATCAAAATCATCAGGAGCCTTTCCTTCAAATATCTCCTTAATGAACATCTGACATAATGGTATAGGAAGCTGATATATAAGACGACCTATTCCTAATCTGTTGTAAGCAACAACATTCTTATTGCTGTAGAAAATCTTTCCCACATCAAGTGCCATCTTAGCTTCCTTGTAAGATCTTGAAACCTCTCTTATATCATTAACAATTGTACCATAAGCAACATGTGCCGCACTCATCGCCTCAGTGCTTAACATATCAATTATAACATCTGCTGTCTTGTCAAGTTCATCATATGACTCATTGCCTTTAACTTCCTTAACAAGAATTATACTCTTCTCGTCAACTGCTGTAATGAAATCTCTTGTCTTATTAGCAAAAAGTGTTCTTACTGTCTCTAAAGCATTAGTATCCTTCTCGTGCTTAGTCTCAATAATATATACAACTCTCTTAACATCAGTTTCAATATGAAGTTTCTCTGCTCTTGTATACATATCAACACGAAGAAGATTATCAAGAAGAAGATTCTTAATAAAGTTATCCTTATCGAATCTCTCCTTATATGCTACAAGCAGATTCTGTATCTGGAATGCAGCAAGCTTTCCAACCATATATACATCATCACTTGTTCCTCTTGCCATGATTATATATTCGAGGTTGCCTTCATCTTCAACCTTAAAAAACTGAAAACCATTAACTGCCTGACTCTCTGCTGGCGAATCAATAAAACTAATCGCATCCGCAAGGCATTCTGAAACATTATCAAAAGTCTTGGCTGCAACATTCTTATCTGCATCCACAATGCACAAATCCACTCGTGAAATAGCCTTAAGTCCCTCTACAGTTGTCTGTAAAATTCTATTAGATATCATTATTATCCCTTTCTGTCTACCACTTACCTTTTATTCGTACATATTCTATCTTATTGTAAAGCAAAACGGCAAAAAAAAAAAGGGGAAATGCAAATTTATTGCATTTCCCCTTCATAATTAAGATTCATTTAATAATTAGTGTGTGATAACGATTTCTGTTTCCTTATCGAATACATGAAGTCTTTCAACATCCATAGCAAATGTTACTTCATCACCAGGTCTTGCTGTTGTACGAGGATTTACCTTAGCTGTACATGTTACATCACCGATTTCATAGTGAAGGTTAACTTCTGCACCAAGTAACTCGTAAACCTTAACTGTAGCTGTAAACTTAGAATCTGCATTCTTAGCGATGAATTCTGCATCATCCTTAACATCTTCTGGACGGATACCAACTACAACTGTCTTACCAACATAGTTGCCATCGATAAGCTTCTTGCTCTTCTCAACTGGAAGAGTAATTGTAACTGTATCAGAAAGTACAAGGTCAACCTGTGAACCATTAGCCTTAACTTCTGCATCGATAAGGTTCATCTGAGGTGATCCGATGAATCCAGCAACGAAGATATTGTTAGGTGTATTGTAAAGGTTCTGAGGTGTATCTACCTGCTGAATAATACCATCCTTAAGAACTACGATTCTTGTACCAAGTGTCATAGCCTCTGTCTGGTCATGTGTTACATAGATGATAGTTGTCTGTAATCTCTGGTGAAGCTTAGAAATCTCAACACGCATCTGTACTCTTAACTTAGCATCAAGGTTTGAAAGAGGCTCATCCATAAGGAATACCTTAGGGCTACGAACGATAGCACGTCCCATAGCAACTCTCTGTCTCTGACCACCTGAAAGAGCCTTTGGCTTACGATCAAGAAGGTGCTCGATATCAAGAATCTTAGCAGCTTCATGTACAGCCTTGTCGATCTCTGCCTTAGGAACTTTTCTTAACTTAAGACCGAATGCCATGTTATCATATACTGACATATGTGGATAAAGAGCATAGTTCTGGAATACCATAGCGATATCTCTGTCCTTAGGCTCTACATCATTAACCATCTTATCACCGATCCATAACTCACCTGAGCTGATTTCCTCAAGACCTGCGATCATACGAAGTGTAGTAGACTTACCACATCCTGAAGGTCCTACGAAAATGATGAACTCCTGATCAGCAATTTCAAGATTAAAATCCTTAACAGCTACAAAACCGTTAGGATATACTTTACAAACATTCTTAAGCGATAAACTTGCCATTATTAAATATCCTCCTAATATAAATGCGCCTTTGCGCTTTTGATGTGATTATAATACACTAAACAGGACTTTTTTACCACATTACATTTTTACAAATCTTTCCCTCGTTTTTTTTGCAAATTTACCATAGCCAGTCCTCTTATGTATAAATTGTACAAATTTACCGCCTGTTTATCTGCAAACATCACTAATGCTGTTTATGTTTTTAATTGTATCTTGAAATAAAAACTTTTTAAATATATAATAAAAAAGAACAAAAAGGTATTTACTTTATTATAATATTATTCATGCACATCTGTTATATATGTACACGATTGGAGGAATGATTATGACTATAGCTGGTTTATCTACTAACATAAGTACATCTGGCATAACTAATGATATCCAGATTGCAATGCTAAAGAAGAATCTTGATACAGTTGAAACGGCTGGGGGC
>ULVX01017476.1_pt1 | contig 15288 bp, 8 predicted proteins | sample 1959811 | NCBI WGS metagenome assembly ULVX01 (sample SAMEA4835797, study PRJEB28245) | human gut metagenome | biome: gut microbiome; material: fecal sample | place: Denmark | collected 2008
TATCTTTTTACCAATAAAGCTTCATCTGTTCTTCTGCTATTTATCAATTCACCAGAATTTTTTCATGCCTTCTATTGCTTCACTCTCTGAAATATTCAAGTTTTTTCTAAGTTTCAACATAGTATCATCATAATTTATATTAAATTCCTTACATGTTATAATTATCCCTCTCATTCCTTCTTCTCTTCCCCGTCTCGTATACTGGTCAAACAATTCGCACATGCTTGTCACTTGTCTCCTGCTTAATTTCTTATCTTCTGTTTTCTCATCTTCTATAGCTTCATTTAAGCCAGTCATGATACTCTCATATACACTCTTCATCGTCTTATCCTCTTTATGCATAGGTACGAAGTTTTCAATACCTTTTTACCAATAAAGCTTCATCTGTTCTTCAGCTTCCTTTTCTGAAATATTGAGTTTATTTTTTAATTTCTGCAGCGTATATTCATAGGTAGCATTAAAATCTTTACACATAATAATAATCCCCTTGGAAATTCCTTGCGAAATTCCTTGCGAAATTCCCCGTCTCGTATACTGGTCAAACAATTCACACATGCTGATCTCATCCTCCTCTGCAATATCTAATCCTTTTAAGATTTCTTCGGTATCATCCACGTTTTTATCCCCGGACAATACCCGTAGCATTTTGATAGTAGCTTCTTTATGAATTACTTTTCGGTCTGAACGATATGCGTTTCCTTCTGCAAGATAATCCAATACAATGCGCATATCGCTATGAAAGCGTTCGCGGATCTCTTTCGGGAGATATCGCATTTCCCACACGTGAAGCTGCATATCATCTACATATTTCCATGTAGTCTCTGCAATCTTGCCTTTGCCACCGTCTATTAACTGTCGCAAATTGTTACTCGCCTTCCATCTGGTCCTGCCCCAATATAGCACCAGTTCTATCACCGGATATAATCCGTGATTCTGCTTCTCGTACTGCCTGCGGTATTCTCCGCCAATGTATCCCGCTTTGCGCAGTATCATGCCTTTGTCCACTTTCATTTGATTAGCAAACAGATACAAGGCTCTTGGCATTCCGCCTGTCACATGGTATTTTGCGACATCTTCCAGTTGATTGTGCAATGTATTCGTGCTGTCTGCATATAGGCTCTCCGTTGCAGCTGTAAGCATCTCCTCACCGGTCACCACCACGGTTCCCTCATGCAGTAATGCATTCACTATATCCGCCGCTACATCCGCATAACTTTCAAAATTCTTCGTTACAATATCGTTCAGTTCCAATAAATACTCCTTTCCTGTTCATTCCTATTACATTGTAAAAAGTGAATTTCACGGCGATATGCCTTGAACTGCACACAAGGTGCGATAAAATGATGCCCATATATGATGATATCCTAATATATGGTATCTTCGAAATCTTATCTATACAGACTTTCTATAGATGAACTTAATATATCACAGAGGTATCCATTCTGCAAGGGAATCCGGCAAAACAAGTGCTGAAAAACTACACAAAAACAGAGCTGTGGAAATTGGTTATTTCTCACAACTCTGCTTTTTGTGCATTATTACTTTTGAAAAAGTTAATCCAATTCAAACAGCTCCTGGGCGCTGATGGATAACTCAGCTATTCCGTAAGGAGTTACTTTTGATCCATTATCATACACGGTATAGACTCTTGCGTAGATAGTAGATGCCTGCGCTCCTTCGTTCAAAATCGTCCCGGAAGTGCCTGTACTAAACAGTCCCATCTCATCCGAAGAAAATTTCAAGGAATACGTCGCACCATTTGTAATCGGGTAACAATTCATAACTCCATTGCGTTCTGTCGGTGAAATTACATTTCCATTGCTATCCGTGATCTTGAGGCCATCCTCTCCATCCGTCTTTAAGCGCAATACCTTTCCTGTAATTCCGTCCACACTGATGGCTCCGGATGTATCATCTGCACAGGATTTGTAAAATTCAACGCATAACTGCTGTCCACCTGCCAGAATATTGTAGTCATCTGCCTGGAAGTTGACACTGATGGTTCCGTTATTCTTATCATCCAATACAATATGATTGACCGGATCATACAGCATATACACGGATTGGATCTTGCTGCCGCTTTTATCCTTAAAGCTTACGGAAGGTGCAGTAACACCGGCATTATACGCTGCAATCATCGTATTAACAAACAGTTTGATCTCCGCGTCCTTACTGGGTCTGGAATGTCCCGCTCCGGAATATGTCACATTTCCCATGGTATAGATATAATAATTATTTACCACATCATTGGGTGTGATGTTATAAATATTAGTATCTTTATAGTTACCGTCAGCCACACCGGAAATACAGTACCAGACCACAATATCATTTTTACCGTCTCCGTTACGGTCCAACTCCATATTCGGCTGTAACCACTGGTAATGCGTATTACTGATCTCCAGCCACTTGTAAGACGTATTATTGATCTCCTTCAGTTCCTTTGAAGATATCTGGTATGGATACTGCGTGATCTGCCCATCATTTACCTGTGTTGCGATCAGCGAGCTGCCATTGTAATCACCCATCAGCAAATTACTGGGATGATTCCAATCAGGATCTTTTCCATTGTCATATCCAGCCCGTTTCAGCAATGAATTCTCAACCGGGAACTTTACTGTTGAACTGTCTGTTTTCCGCAGATCTTCCAGATAGCTTCTCAGGAAACGGACTACCGTATATTTAGTCAGGCCTTCCTTTTGCATGAGATCATTATCCGAATTCGGTTCCTTGATCTCGTCAAAAGTATAGGACTTTAACGTGTTAAGATATTCCTGATCCCTCTTCTGTTCCTCTCCCGTAGAGTTTTCAACTCTCTGCTGATAATACTCTTTCAATGCTCCATAGCGATCCAGTCCTACGGATGCACGAATAGTCTTATTGAATTCATATCCCCAATACCAGTAGTTCGTATTGTCTTTTTCCGCATATCCTTTGTCATTCCACATAATCGCGCTTTGGATATTATTGACATATGAAGTAGTATCATGGGTAAACAAAATACTCTTGCCGGATTCTATGTAGTCTCTGACAGCCCAGCCAACAGCCAGATTCCTCTTAACATTATCCAACCTATTATAGTAAACATCACTTGCGCCATAGGTATATCCAAACCGGTAGGCGTCACCGAAGCCTAATATCAACATATCATATTGCTGGAACAGATTGTAGGACTCCTGGTATATCCTCTGTATATCAGTATCCGAAGTCCCGCCAATTTTCAGCTTGTCATTTACAAGGTAGGTTACAGTCATACTGTCAATACTTACATTCCAGTCAGTTAACCCGTTAATGTAATTGGAAAAAGTAGAATCGTCATGAAGATTCCAGTTGTTACGGTTATCATCAGACAACAACTGCAATACACGGATTGTCTTTTTTCCATTTTGCTGCGGCACAGATGTATAGCCTGACTTGGCAGTTCTCACCAGTCTGTCCGCATTATCATAAAATACCAGCTTCCATGGGATAACCCCTACATATTCCTCCGGCAGAGCCCGGATAACACGATAGGTCTCCGCAGTATACAATTCATATCTGTTTCCATTTGCCGTTGCTATCGGATCAACCTTAATCCACTCATCTCCCTTTCTTATATACACAGTAAGACCGCTGACTTCTTCCGATGACGTATATGTCTTACCCTCTACATAATCAGAGCCGGAGAAACGACCATCAGCATTTTTATCTACGAACAGTTTACAATCATAGGTAGTACCTGTCTGTGATATTGCAGCATCATTCTGCAGATTAAAGATATATTGCAGCTGATATTTTCCGTCTATCTTCTCCAGAGAGCCCCCGTTGCTGGCACCGTTCTGATCAGAATTATATTTCAACTCCTGTGGATATGCCGCTCCGTAAGTAGTTACCCAGTTAACAGAAAGCTTTGACAGATTCAGATAATTGCAAAATACAGATCTACGTGCAGATAATGTGGTTCCTAATTTAGTATCTGCTGTATTATCTTTCAGCTGACTCTCTGTAAAAATATTTTTCTGCCAATATAAATACTGACCATTTGAATCTTTCTGCAGAGCAAAATCAACCAGCTTGTAAAAATAAGAATTTATGTCCAACGTTGCTGTTGATGCCACAGGTATATTATCGTCCCCATATTTGATAAACGTATCCGCAATGATCACCGGGTATCCCGCCTCAATGAACTGACAGAATTCCTCATATCGGGTAGAGTTCATATCATTGCCGGGACCGCGATAGACATCTGCACTCTTATTCGTTGAATCATCATCGTTAGTCTTACTGTGATCCAGCGAAGAATCCTGCAGTCTGTGCCTTGCATTATACGTCTCCCTAGCCTGCGTAACATTCTCCGTAGTCGTATCGGTGGCGTAGTCATAGTAGTCTCCTACGTGAGAATAAATCAGCCCCTTCATCTGTTCATCATTATACACAGTCACACCATTTTCTGTGTTCATCTTGCCGACCCGGGCTCCGAGATAGATCATGTCGTACTTTTCATTCAAGTCCTCGATCTTACCTATAAATTCCGCAGATGACATTTGTGTAATATTGATCGCAGATGCCTCATAAATTCCGGTCATCCCCATCATATTGACCACATCATTCTGTAACCCACTTTCTAACGTTTTGTTAAAATCACAGCAGGGTTCCAGATCCAGTACACGGATGGAGGATTTCACCGTGACTCTGTGCATGTACCAGTTCAGAATATATCTGGTAATGGATGCTTTAGTGATTTCTTCTTTCAATTTAGTGGAAGTGTTCCCATTCTTTTCCGCCAGGAAATTCTCATACTGAATCTCTTTCAGCACAGCACTGTAGATCCAAGCCCTGTCTTTGTTTCCCGAAATATCTGTCAGATAATCCGAAGCCACATACGCTGTATTACTGTCATTATACAAATAAACATTTTCTGTCAGGAATTCTTTCAGTTTATCAAGATTCAAATTCATGTAATCTTTCTGACCTGCCGTATTACCTGCCTTCTGGATAATCTCATTTACTTGTTTAATATAACCTTTATCATCTAAACCTTTTCCCCAAAAGTTGTCTTTATTTGCAATAGACTTCGCCAGGTCTGCGCTTGTATCGGATACTCTCAGCAATGTCAGTGCAAGGTTGGCAAGTTCCTTATTTTTTACCCTTACATTATCGGTATAAAAACTATAGTCCATGATGACAGGAACTCTGGCAAAATCCGAACGTGTTCCTGCATCATCAATGATACCAAAAGCTTTTTTCGCAATATATCTTGCAACCGCTGCTCTGGACTCTTTGCTTACCGTAGAATTATCTATCGTTGTATAAGTGCCCTTCCCTGAAAGATAGATTAGATCCACCGAATCCAGATCCACGCCGTAATAAGCCTGTTCGTCCGGATTTACCAGTTTCGCCAGTTCCTCCACTGTCAAAGTTGTCACTTCAATCTTCAGTTTATCAATATTTCCACCGGTACCGGAAGCGCTGCCGCTCTCATACCGGCTGGTGCCGGACAGATTCAGAACCTGTTTCTTGAACCATTCTTTATTGTAGAAACCACCGTCATATGCTACAGTATCCAACGCATCCTTCGCATTATCACCTATAAAATCATAGCTGTTTAATGCATTGTAGCCTGATTCTCCTTGACGATAAACCTTCATAGTACCGCTGCTTTTCAGCACATATTTACCGTTATCATTTCTCTGATAAGAATCGATCAGTTTGTAGTCCCCATTACCACTGGATAATGTCACCTTAGACACATAATAATCACCTGAGGTGTTTTCCGTGAAATGAACAAAATAGCCATCCGCAAGATCAGACAGTGTATAACTTCCCCCCGTTCCATCCGAATTTGCCGTCCATTTTGCCCATAGAGTAGGTGTGGTGTTGGCCATATTCAAAATATAGAGATTGTTGTCCTGTTCGGATGATGGAACAGAAGCAGTCATTATCTTCTGTTCTGATGAAGGTTCAGAAGCTGTCATTATCTTCTGCTCTGAAGTCACAATATCATTTCCGGATGTGCTTTGTACGCTGATGGTCTGCATCTCATTACCGGACTCCGCTGCTGCGTCATTCCCGGATGCAGATGCTGCCGTTATCAGTCCCGAGTTCTCCGCTGTTGTCGACTCTCCCTGATTTTCTGACGCTCCGGAAGTATCTTCGGAAGTATCTTCAGAAGTTATTGCAGTGCTCTGGATAGCATATCCTGCTGGCAGTTTGCTGCCGTATACCACCTTACCAAAGTAAGTGTATACATCACCAGTCCTTCTATACACTTCCCTATTGACATAATCACCTGCATTAAAAGCCGTATTATTAATATCGTTCATACTGCCGTCGGAATTTTTATCGTACGGAGTCAGTGCATATTTCGTCGCTGCAAGAGCCGTCTCCGCTGGATCTCCGATGGTCATTTCCAGATTTCCTCCGGCAGCATCGGACACTTTAGAAAATACAGGAGATACACTCTTTTTGTTCTCGTTAGAAGCTCCGGAAGCCTCGATCGTACTATACCGGTCATAACGTTCATTGCTGTCTCCCGCTGCAAACAACCTATACACCGCTTCCGTCTGTGTATAGGTATACTGACCGCTATTCTTCGTATTTTTCACAAAAGAGCCTCGGATCTCTTCGGTCCGGCTTCCGCCCTCACTATAAGGGGAAAAGCTTACCGGACCATTGTTTCCTGCGAGATCCCCCAGTCTGTTATTGTTGATCGCAGCCATGGCGGTTTGTCTCTCTGATGCTGCCGGAAGTTCCGAAAGCTTACGTCCATCAGATACCGGTTCCTCGCCACCGATCAGATATCCGATGGAAGCGTCCTTTTTAGAAGGCACGATCTCTAAAATGTGAAAGGTACCGTCCGAAGATGCTACCGTATCCTGTACCAGCTTCTCAATGCCGGGCAGTGTCATCTCCTGTGCACTTACTTCCATAGAGCCATAGCTTTGGCAGACTCCGGCTGCCAAAGCTATGGTAAGGATTCCTGCTATGTACTTTTTTGTGTTGTGCTTCTTATTGTGTCTCATTTATTTTCCTTTTGTAATACCATTAAGAAATTACGTTTAAACATATAATTCTTTCGCTCTTTATTTGCATCTACATTTATGCTGTCCATGAGGAACTTCAACTCTGTCTTTTTACTATCCCCGCCACGCTTCAGGTCATCAATCTCGCTCTGATGTTCCCGGGTATATTGTTCTGTATACTGTTTTACAATTGCCTTGTCAGCTTCCTTATCAGCTGTCGTTTTGTATGCATATACAGTAACAATAAGGTATTTATTGTTCTCATTTCCGGTTACTCTATAACCGATCCAGCTTCCGTTTGTCTCCCAGGGTGAAATCGTTCCGAGCTCCGTGTCATCTGCCAGAGCTTCATCCCCCTGAATAATGGCATCCATATCTACAACAAACGGTGCAATCAGTTTATTGGCATCATTTTCAATACCATACATATCCAATCTCAGAGGCGGATCGTAATAATGAGGCACCTTTACTTTGTACACATGCTCATTGTTATCAAACAAGAATTCCACCTTAGGTACCAGAATGATGGTCTCCGCGATCAGCTCCTTGCCATCCACAGACCAAGCCTGAAGTTTCAAATGGTAGTCCTTGTTCCAGTCTACGTTCTTCAGCGCCCACACTTCTGTAGAGGTTCCCGTATTTTCTGCCAACAGGAAATTCTGATTATTGTCGCTGTCATGGGATCCATGATATGCGCCAAGACCAACCAAATAGGATTCTGTCACTTTTCCGTCCTGATTTACGAAAGTATTATCTAACTCAGCGGGCATATCCGCAAATCTCCACAGCACATCCTTAGGCTTGTTATTATCATCTGTATAATTCACAATCGAAACTTTAATTCTACCGTTTCGATTCAGCACGAAACCATTCTGACCCAGTTTGTTCTTGTCTGTATCATTTTCATCGATATCTGCAGAAATATAAGGTTTATCAGCGCTCTGTATCGTGTTCAGCGGAGGAATCACGATATTAATTCCCAAAATTACAGTCACATCTGCGGAAAGCTTTACCTTTGCCTCTACATAGACTACTGTATCATTGTTATTGCCACATTCCAACTCTGCCTTAAACTGTCTGCCGTCAGCATCCGTAATTCCCGTGATCTTATAAGAATGATTATAATCTTTCGGCACCGACCATTCAATCTGCGGAAAACCGTTCAGATAGTCCGCCCAGGAAGGAAGACATTCAATAATACCCTTGTATCCTACCTTCTGTGTACTGCCTTCTGTGAACTCATACATAAATAAGTCACTTGCAATCAGGGTTGCATCATACTTGTCAATAATATTCGATTTCTCAATTACAGTAACCAATGCTGTTGCCGTTACCGTTTGTCTCTTGTTTACAGTACATGTAACTGTAAGTACAGCAGTACCAGGCGTCTCATTCTCACTGACATGAAGTTCCCCTGTCGTTGGATTGATCCAGGTGTCATTTGACGTAGCACCATCTAGTTTCCATTTTACGCCGCCGTTCTTCACTTCATTAGAAGAAGCCTCCAGTTCATAGCTGAATGTAAAGACACTGTTCTGCTCTACAGTAGCTGTTGTCGGATCAATCTTCAAAGAGATATACTCTATTACAGATACTGTTGCCGTTGCTTTCAGTGTCGGATCAGCTACTGCCGTACAGGTTACAAGGAGTTCATTTTCTCCCAGATCCTCGTCCTCTTTTACGATTAAAGTGCCGTCCGCTTTAATAGTACTCTTACATGCAGTGCCATCTGCTTTCGTAACTTTCCATTCCACACCCTGCGCTACTGCCTCTTCATCACCTGAAAGTGAATATTCAAACTGTTTGCTGCCGCCAAGTGCAACCTCTGCATGCTCCGGCTTAATCACTAATCCGGAAATCCAACTGTAATTAGCGCCGGTCTTCTCCAGGTCATTTCTAAGCTTAATAGTCTCTGCGATGTCATAGCTTCTGTCCTGGTAAGTGAAGGTCATATTCAGGATAACTTTCCGCTTGTCCTTCACCTGGCTTAAGTCTACGCTGAAGCTTGTGACATGCTCTGCCATAAGTGCCGGGGTCGCGGTGGTTGGATCTCCTACGACGAGATTGCCGTCCGCATCCGTTGTATTTTTCACTTCATAGAGGTATACCTGATTCGCAGTCGCATAATCCCCTGACGCGGTTCCCTGCCAGCGGATCATATAGGTATTCTCGTTATTGACCAGACGCAGTTCGCTGACATGGGCTGTGGTGATCTCATTACCGGCTGCATCCTTGGCGGTACTGCCATCCAGATCTACTGCTGTGCCGGTATGATCCGGTGTGAAATTAATATCCTTCTCCACATCAATGATCAGGTCGATCATCTGATTCGCTGCAAGCTGTGCTTCTTCCTGCAGGGTCAGTTCCTTATTCCCCCGCAGGTAGGAATTGTTGCCTGCGACGATAAAGGCGCCCACAGATCCTGCCACAATGGTCATGATTGCCAGGGACACTATCACTTCTACGAGAGTGAATCCTTTTTTTCCGATACGCATAGTCAACCTCCTTATTTCTTCAGGATTTTGCCGGTTCTGCCGACTGTTGTGATTGTTATCGTTCTTGTTCCGTTGCTGATCACAATTTTCTTACAATAGTTCTTGACCACATCTGCAGCAGCGCAGGTCTTCTCTTCAAAAGCTCCCGATGCTCTGTTGAATACCAGATGCAGTCCATCGGTTGCGGACGCATAAGGTAATGTTCCCTTTAATTGTGACAGATTGTAGGGAGTGGAATCGTCATCAAAATATACTTGTATTGTGATGGGCTCCTTCCCAACGATTCTATCCGAAACGATGTTTCCACCCTGATAGACCCGTGCCCGGTACTCGCAGGTGCTGCTATCTTGCAGCAGCACAAACTCCACCTGGTTCTGTTCTTTCCCAAGGGTCAGCACTCTTGCTCTCTCCAGTGTCGAAACGATCTCATCCGCACATTTTGCAGTTTTTCTTCCGGTGAGTGTTCCCACAGACAATCCGATGACTCCCACCACGATCGCCATGATGGCGACGACGATGATGAGCTCCACCAGGGAGAAGCCACCGTTTTTATTGTTTCTGCCAGTTCTCATATACGATCAGATCTCCTAAATTAATATCGCTGTTCAAGTAAGTCTTATTGTTATTCTGCAGGTAACCTTCGCCGCCGATCAGAAAATCCACCACATGATATTCCTTCTGACCGCCGCCGGAGCCTGTAACCTCCTTGGAATAGGTCAGCGCACGAAGCACTGCTTCCTTGTCCGGTGTCACTTTCACATTCTGTCCTAACAGGATATCGCCGCCTGCCAGGATCACACCGTTAAATTCCTTACCATCCTGTATCTTCACATCGCCTGTAGCGATGATGATACCATTCTTGAAATCCGCATGTCCCGCTTCGGGATAGGTATAATCACCATATACGATGACTGCCTTGCACTCCGGATATGCAGTACTTTCAAAATACTTCTCTGTATCAACGACCAGTCCCGCGCCACGGACCACACCTGTAAAGCTTGTGATCGCGTCCGTATTTACCAGATTGCTATATACATTGGCAGCATTCGCTTTTTCGGAAGGAGTAAGCTGCTCATATCCATCGATCAGCTTCTTGCAGAGTGCCTTGAATTTGGAATCATCCGCTGCCAGCTGCTGCTTGTAGCCGATGTTGCTCTGATCACTGCCTAATGTGGCATTCTGCAGGTTGCTGCTGTAACTGCCTGTGGTCTGATCCTTGTCGGCCATCACCACATTACCTGCCAGGTGCATGATATAGGCACCGGCACTCTGGTTCCGGATCTTGATGCCATCGGTGTAGATGCTGGCATAGGCATCCATGGTACTCTTATTTACCTTATAATAATCCTGAAAATACCGGTTGGCAGCTTCTCTCCCCGCCTGGGTGGAGCTGTCAAAGGACACGTAATAATACACAATGGTGATCTTGCTGTTTAATCTCTTATAAAAAGTACGGACACCCTGACTGTCGCTGCTACCGTTCGTAATAAACTTCGTAATACCATAGGAAGCAAGGCTGTTACCGCCAAGCATCCTGCTGGCAGCATTAAAATCAACTGCCGTATTCCCCATGGTATCTGCCTGCTCCTTGGTCACAGGATTGGTACCCTGTTTTACCAGATCTGCCGGTACCAGATATGCCAGCTGATCACTTTTGACTGCAATAGACTGCCCCATCAGGATATCCTTGCGGTCAGAGGCGTTGCCATTGAGATTTCCATCCGCCTCGGTGAGATTATCCTTAGCTGTTTTCGTGGCAATATAGGTATTGCCTGCCAGAGTCAGATTGATCAGGCCGCTCAAGTCAATATCCGTTCCGGTACCGTTGACTACGATGGCACTGCTGTCACCGTTCTCCCCAGTGCCGAAGCCAATATACTGTCCGGAGTAATTCTCATCCACCAGACTGCCTGCGGTAAAATTATTATTTGCGCCGTCTATGCGCAGATCTCCCGCTACATAGACATCATTTCCCTTGAAATTCATATTCGCGCTGCCGGTAGATGTCGCTGCTCCGTGCATGGTGATCTTGCCTGCCCACAGTTCTCCATAGCTGTCGGATTCGAGTGTTGCACCCTTGCCCAGATACAGTTCCGTAGCCGCTACCATACGCTTATCATCATTTTCCTTACCTGTCGGCTCTGCCAGGGTCAGGGTCACGTTTGCACTGTTCGTATCGTCCTCATTCCCCACCAGTACCTTGTCCGCATAGAAGCTTCCGGCGATCTTCGCGTCGCTTAATTTACCACTCTCCGCTACCACCTGAATATTCTTCTGCGCCACCAGTGACATGCCGGTCAATGAAGGCAGGCTTACTGCCTGTGCAAAGCTCATATCCGGCATTTTCACGCGGATATCCGTCTGGATCACAGAGACATAACCATTATCATTGGTATAAGTCACCTTTAATTTCTGAAAAGATAATCCGTCCGTGAACAGGGTAAGCTGTCCCTTAGGCAGATCACTCACCGCATCTCCGAAGCCGTTTGTGCCCGTCATCTGCACGGTACCGTCCACCATCCGGATCGTATAGGAATTGACTCCGTCACTGGTCTGCAATACTGTATTTTTCTGTACCTCCGGTGACAGACTGTCAAACAATTTCTTCAGATCATAGTAATTTAAGCTGGCGGTATCGCTGCACTTATACGCCTTCTGCATACTGCTTAAGAACGCATAGCGGAGCTTACTCTCCTTCTCGGATACGGAAGTGTCATCATAGTTCACCAGAATCTGCGTATAGGCATTTCCTAGGGATGTGGACACCTGCTCTTCCATATGGACACGGATCTCATCCAGCACTGTCTCTGCCGAATAGAAGTTGTCCTTCGCCTGCAGGTTATTCGCCTTCATCTGATAGTTCAATAAGGACATATACATCAAAACACTGGCCAAAATGCCGATAAAGGCCATAGCTATGATCACAACGACCATTGCCGAGCCCTTATCGTCTGTCTGTTTATGTAATTTGAAGTCTCTGCCACGTATCTTCATGGTTCTTACGCTTCCTTCCGGATTCTCCTGTTATTCCGTTACCGTTCCTGTCATAGTAATGATCGGGCTGCCGTCTGCTATCTTATCCTCTGCATAGACCTTCACTTCCATGTCGTAAATTCGGTCCTGCGCCCTGGCCGGTGTCAGATTCGTCACTGACATGATGTTCTTCGCCAGTGCATAATTAAGTCCCGTTCCGGCTCCCGCGCCGGTCATGCTGGAATTCTCAAATACATATGCCGTAAGTCCGTCACTCTTATCCAGCAGATTCGTGCGAAGTGTTCCCGCAGACGTCTGTGTTGTGCCAGAGGTTGGCATCCAGCCGGGCCATGCTTCCCGCAGTTCCAGAGATATCCCATACTTACTGCGCATGGTATCATAATCTGTCGCTAAGACATCCCTCAACATATCTATTCGGTCCTGTCTCTCGGTCTGCTCCACTACCAGCAGATTCGTCTCCACATTGTCCGGATTGTTGAACACTATCCGGTCTATAATGGCAGGTCTTCCGGCATCGTAGTGCGCGCTCTCCACACGAGGCTGTACACAGACAATGATATTCGCCAATTGATTGCCAAGCTCGCTGACATCATTCACCTGTGCTGCACGGCTGCGCACACTGTCTTCATTGGAAAAAATTACATAATCCGCTCCCGTCTGCGGATAGTCCGCAGATCTGTCCGTTGCAAGGATCGTGGGATCACAATGATACGTTGTGGAAGCTGTGACAAGATAGACTTCTGTCTCCACCGTAGCTCCCGTTGCCAGCGTTACGTTGATCTTACTGCTGTCAATATTGATTTCGGTCTTGCGTGTTGTATGCTGCATGATCTCTGCTGTATAGAGTCCACCGCCGAAATAAGAATAAGCTTCCTTGGCACCGTCCGCCGCTTCGCTGTAGACAGCATTCAGATTACCCGCCAGGTTACTGATATCTACCCGTGTCACATTGTTCACCGCACTGTAGGCTGTGGGATCCACCTTCACCACTACATCATAAGTACCGGAAGTGGGGGAATCGTCCCGGATCGTGTAAGTCCAGATGCCGGTCGTGTCGTCTTTTACTGCGGTATTGGTAAATCCCGCAGGTGAAGCGCCCGTGTAAATATCAGACATTTCCTCCAGAGAATGTGCCTCGAACATTTCCATGACGTCCTCAGCGATCGCCGTGGCATGCATCGTGGTACGGGACTTTGCATTGGTCCTTGCCGATGTCACAAAGCTGTGCAGCAGTGGCACTACAATGATTGAGAGGATCACAATGGCGATCAGAAGCTCCACCAGGGAAAAGCCTTCATTATTCAGTTGTCTTTTCTTCCTATGCTTCTGCATTACGACAACTCCCGATTAGCAAATCTATTAGTTCACGTTTCCAAATATCGTCTGTACACCCATAGGCATATCGGGAATATAGGGTTCCCCATATACCTTATCCGTGCCCAGCAGATAATACGTATTCAGGTTCATATTGCCGGACAATTTTCCGTCATCACCGTTATAGCTGATGTTCACGCCCTGGATGCTCTGACGCTCCTGCTGATTGTAAATATATCGAACCAGCCCTTTGAAATCATCATAGGTACATTCGATACTGATACCCAGAGGGACCTCATACATATGAGTCTCCGCATAGGTGGTTCCCTCTGTGGAGACAGGGGATGTAGTAACCGTGGTCGTATCTGTGCCCGACACTGCGGCATCTGCTTCCGCTGCTGCGGTATCCGCTGGTGCATCCGCAGTTGCAGCCGCCAGGGCAGAATTGTCTGCGGAAGCCTGTGCATCATACGCCACTTCTCCTATGGTTCCGAAAGAGATGTTTGCTACATAGGTTCTTGTGGCTGTCTCCATGTTCTTCACCATCATAATGCTGTCTTCCGGTAAAATATCTGCCGGAAAACGATTTTCAAACCCGGTAATATATGTCTTCATCTTCTCGGTAGCAGCCAGATAATCTGCCTTACGCTGCTCCAATACCTCCAGTGTAGACACCTGGGATCTTAATGACATATTCTGACTTTCCATAGCATCCGACAACTCATTGAATTTCGCATATACAAGGAAATAAGTCACCACGACCAGAAGGACTCCCAGTACCGCGATCAAAAGCTGAATTTCACTCTTTTTTACTTTCATCTCTTATCCGCCTCCTACTGTGCTGTGGTACCGGTTGTATCTCCGGTGCTTTCGGTCTCTTCGGTATCTGCGTGGATATCCGCATAAGTACCTGTAATAGAGAAAGTAACCGCCGATTCTCCCAGTTCATTCTGCGTGTCTGTAATATTGCTAATCTGAACATCCTGAATACTCTTCATATTTCTGATATTCAGAATCGTTCTCGCTGCTGCAGCCTTACCTTCCACAGTTACAGACATGCTGATTCCCGTCTGATCCGAACTGAAGCTGTTGGTCCAAAAGCTACTGGGTAATATCTGCTCCAGCTCATTAATGAACTCTACGAGATTCTCATTGGGATTCTCGGTATACTCATACAGATATTTGTATTTATCATACTGTGCTGCCGCTGAGAGGTATTCATTATATACCGTCTGCGCGGGCTGTAATTCCTCAACCCTCGCCTGCAGAGCCACATTTTCTGCCACGGTGCCGAAGTATCTGGTCAGGGAAGTGACTGCCATGGCGATGGACAAGATCACGCCCAGCACCAGGACCGCCACACTGACGAAAGTGTAGTTCGTGCCGCTGACTACGGTCATGCCCTTGCCCTTCTGCTGGCTCTTATCGATCAGTCCCACGGGGGCAAGTACTGCGCCCAGGCAGGAAATATAGGCTGCGGGTCTGGT
>ULVX01023512.1_pt1 | contig 15146 bp, 6 predicted proteins | sample 1959811 | NCBI WGS metagenome assembly ULVX01 (sample SAMEA4835797, study PRJEB28245) | human gut metagenome | biome: gut microbiome; material: fecal sample | place: Denmark | collected 2008
AGCGTAGACAAGGTGCTTGCATTGGCAAAGACAATCACAACGATACAGATCAAGCTTCCTCTGAACAAGGAGGTTTATACACAAACCATGCTGATGACAAGGCATCAGAAAATAGCTAAACTTTTTGATGAGGATTTTTGGGTGACGCAATGACGAAGTCAGGAATAATTAGCTAAAAGTTAAATTTGCGCACTGTTTTTTGACTAAAGTAGTGCTGAAGTGTGATTTTCATGCAACAAATACAATGAAAAGATGTAGTAGGGTAATAGTCTTGATGCTGACAATTTGTAAGTAAGTCTGCCTTATAGAGAAATATGGGTTGTTTTATGTAAATCTCTATACTTAGCTTAAGTATATAAAAACCTAGCTTAAGTATATATAAACTCAGCTTAAGTATATAAAGACTTAACCTAAGTTTACCTTAATTCCGTAATATTATAATTTAATATTTTTTATAAGCACCTGAGCAACAAAAAGTTGCCAGGATTTTGTATGTCAGAAATTTCACTTGTCTTAATGTTGCAATAAAAATATAATAAAACTCTGAATGACATGGCAAAATGTGCAAATAAAATCTGAAAAACTCACTCCTTTTGGAGGAATTTATTGAACATTTATACAGACAACTATGCTTATGCCAACCTGTTCCAGACAGACTTTGGTTAAAGTTAAAGACCATGCTTTTTTGTTTAAACCAGCGTATTACCTCAAGCCGCTTTATGGGGTAAGGGGATTTTGGGTCTACGACGTTTCTGTTTTGCAAGGAATATGTACAATAAAATGATTTTTATAGCTTTGCAAGCAAAATCCCACTAAACCTTATAGGTTGCGGATTTGAGGTGTTTTTGAATTTTTCTAAAAATCTGCAATTATTACGTTTTACAAACGTAATGTTTTAAGAACATAATGCCAAACTTCCAAGGAGATTCTTGTAGTTATTTAGCTATTTGTAAAAAGGAGCGCACCACAAAATGGGTACACTCCTTTATAAACTCACTTTACTATTTACATGATTGGGTTATCGGTTAGCCGATTGCCACTGATAAATTTTCTCACAATGGATATCGGCACTTTGGTCGGCAATCATCAGTTTGAAATCGCCTTCCTCCAATACCCACTTGCCATCATAACCTACGAAAGCAAGATCATCGGCATTCAAATTGAAGGTGACAGTCTTTGTTTCGCCCGGCTGAAGCTCTATTTTATCGAAAGCACGGAGGCGTCGGCCATCAGGAACCATGCTGGCTACAAGGTCGCTGCTGAACAGGAGAACGCTCTCTTTGCCCGCAACCTTACCCGTATTCTTCACATCCACGCTCACCTTGATGATGTCACCGTGGCGGAAGTCAGACTGGGAAACCTTCAGGTTGCTATATTGATAAGAGGTGTAGCTCAAACCATGTCCGAAGCCCCACTGCTGGGTAATCTTCGCATTGTAGTCGTAAGCACCTTCCATCGTACCCACCTCCTCACTCTTCTTGAAGTCGTAGTTGGCGAGCGAATTGATTTCCTTTGGATAGGTGTAAGGCATCTTGCCACTGAAGTTTGACTTGCCCGATACCAAGTCTACCAAGGCATCGCCACCCATGTTGCCAGGGATAAGGATGTCGATGATGCCCTGTGCCAATGGTTCGATGTCGGCGATGAGACGAGGGCGACCTTCATTCAATACCAGAACGACAGGCTTGCCGGTCTTGGCGAGTTCCTTCACGAGATTGCGTTGGTTCTCAGAAAGCCAGAGGTCGGTCAGGTTGCCAGGAGTCTCTGTGTAAGAGTTCTCACCGATGCAGGCAACGATGACATCAACATTCTTTGCTGCATCAACTGCGCCCTGAATCTGAGGTTCGTTCTCCTCCCAGTATTTTCCAGTCTCATTATAGGTAACGCCCTGGTTAAGAATCACATTCTCCTTGCCATACTGATTGCAGAAAGCCTCATAGATGGTGTTGTACTTGCCGGCAAACTCATCGGTACGATGGCCCTGCCAAGTATAGCTCCATCCACCGTCCAGGCAGCGCATCTGATTGGCATTAGGACCCGTGAGGAGAATCTTCTTGCCATGCTGCAAAGGAAGGATATTACCATCGTTCTTCAGGAGCACCATACTCTCGGTTGCTCCCTCTAAGGCGAGCTTGGCAAACTCCTCGCCACCAAACTTAGGATAATTCTTCAGTTTCTGGGTTGGGTTCTTGAAAAGGTCGAGACGGTACTTCATGCGAAGCACACGACGGCAGGCATCATCGATGCGACTCATCGGAATCTTGCCTTCTTTCACCAATTCGATAAGGTAGCCACAAGCATCGCAAGAATAAGGTTCCATAATCATGTCGATACCGGCATTGATGGCGATGCGGAGCGCATCTTTCTTATCCTTAGCTATCATCTCGCGAGTATAGAGGTTGTTGATGTCTGCCCAGTCGGTAACCAATACACCATCCCATCCAGTCTGTTCCTTCAGCCAGCTAGTAAGAAACTCTTTGTTGGCATGCATCGGCATACCGTTGACTGAAGCAGAATTTACCATTACAGATAAGGCACCCGCCTGCAAACCAGCCAGGAATGGAGCGAAATGTTTCTCGCGTAAATCAAAAGGTGAAATATAAGCAGGTGTACGATCTTTACCAGTCCAAGGCACACCATAACCCATAAAGTGTTTCATGCAGGCTGATATATGATACTGGTCAATATGATTAGGATCTTCTCCCTGAAAACCAAGCACCATAGAACTACCCATTTCCGAACTGAGATAACAATCCTCACCAAAGTTTTCCCAAATACGAGGCCAACGGGCATCACGACCCAAATCGACAGTTGGACTGAAAGTCCAAGGCACGCTCACGGCACGAGTCTCATAAGCAGTAGCCTCAGCCGAACGGCGAGCAATCTCACGATTGAAGGAGGCAGCTACATTGATGTTCTGCGGGAAGAGGGTTCCGTCTTGTGTATAAGTAGAACCGTGGTTCTGATCAAGACCGAAGACACAAGGGATGCCGATGCGCTTCATCGAAATCTTCTGGATTTGCTCGATGTACTTCTCCCACTGCTTGGCGGTTGGCGCGCAAGTGTTAGGAGCGTTGAGGATAGAGCCAATCTTATAGCGAGAAAGGATAGAATCGGTCTTGTGCTCGTCGATATAGAACACACCGTTCTTGTCGTTGGCACCAAAGAGATCGGTCACCAGTTGCATCATTTGCCCTATCTTTTCCTCCAAGGTGAGTTTCTTCAGGCTTTGTTCTACTTGAGCCTCTATCTTAGGGTCGCTCTTGATAACTGGAACATTGGCACTGGTTGTATAAGCAAATGCCAACATTGAAATAGCTGATAATAATTTCTTCATAAGTTCTAAGATTTGAAGTTATATGATAATAACGGGATTCTTTCCAATATTTTATTCGATAGTTACTTTCTTTACGGTGTAACCGTCACCCACGAGGAGGAAACCATCCTCCTTTGTCAAGAGTTCGATAGACAAGTCGGTCAGTTCAAACTTCCATGTAGCAGGTCCATCCACCATGAAGTCGCCACGTTCTATGTCGCCCCCCTTACCAGTAAGGATGTTGTTCCACCAAGCTGTGGCAGCGGTACCCTGACCTTTTCCATCTACATAGACACGGAGGATGGTGCCAGCCTTCACCTTTGAGAGGAAGGTATCCTTCAAGGCATTGAACGGTGTACCCCATGTCACGGCAAACTCACCTTCATAGATGGTGTTCTCCATAGATGGGCGAGCCTCGGTGGTTACCTTGATGGTACCGCCAGGGAACTGGTTGCCCTCACCATCTACCAAAGTGATATCATAGTCACCATTCTCCAAACCTGTAGGAGCTGTGAGCTTCAAGGCTGTGCCCTCTTCGAGAACCTCGAAGGCTACTTCCTTGCCACCTACCATTACTTTAGTAACTGTACCGAGATTCTTGCACTTATGGATAGTGGTCTCAGCACCTGGAGCTACCCAAAGCTCGATGGCATTGGTACCCAGGGCTGGGTCATCGGCAGCAGGAGTCACGGTAACGTTCAAGGTGCGGGATGTGCTCTTGCCCTTGGTGGTGGTTGCCACAATCTTCAGTTCATGATTACCTAAAGGCAAAGTTTGGTCGATGGTGGTACCTTCATAAATCTGCGTGCCATCGAGCAACCATGTCACTGTGGTGTAGTGAACAGGAGTGACTTTAATTTCCAAGTTCAATCTCGTCTTGCGATCCAACTTCAGGTCAGCCAAGTTGGTGTTCAAGATACGAGGATTGTCATCTTCGCTGACAGTGAAGTATGGTTCATCGTCAGAAGAGCAAGAAGACAAGGTAGATGTACCAGCCAGTGCGAAACCCACGGCTAAGAGCATCATCATAGCCTTCAAGACTTTTCCCTTATATTGTTTCATTGTCTTATTCATAATTATTTATTCTATTCTATTGTCCTATAAGACTTAACATTTAACACTTAACATTAAACACTACTTGCTATATCCCTTTCCGAATGGAGGATTGAAGTCTGGCTGAAGGTTTACATCAGCCTTGTCCCACCAGAGGCGCTTGTGCCAATCGTCTGTACCACCCATGTGGTCGATGGCAGCCTTGTAGTTGGCATTGTTGTACTGAGCTTCCAACTCAGGATACTGCAAGCGGACAGGCATTGACCAATCGGTATCCGTATAAGTGAAACCATTCTTGGTCAAGAGATCACGATTCAAGATGGCAGGATAGTCTGAGCGGCGCATGTTAGCCCAACCCTCAGAAGGGTTCATCATGTGGAGAATCCAAGCCTGGGTGTTGATGGTCTCCTTAGGATTGTCACCCAACTTGTTGTTAGCAATGAACTCATTGATCTCTTCCTTGGAAATCTTGTTGGATGTAAGATAGTAGTTGTTGAGCAACTCCATGCTGGCACGAACACCAGCCTCGTAGTGACTCTCAGCATCACCACCACCTACATTCCAACCCTTGGTTGCAGCCTCAGCCTTGAGGAACTCCACCTCAGCATAGCTAATCAAGTCGCCAGGACAAGAAGGCATCTCGAAGTCGATGTTCAGGCAAGGACGACCAGCTCGGGCTATATATTCAGAGTTGGCATAAGTGTTCTCGTCAATCTCTGCATACTTCTTCAAAGTAGGAAGGTCATCCACCGTAGCTGGATTCATCCAGTCTGTGTACCAGGCTGCACCAGGGTTGCAAGGCTCCTCACCGAGGTTCTTGCTCTGGAAATAAGCCAGGAAATCATCGGTCAAGTCGATGTTCTGCTCCTTATCTGGCTTCACCTGACTACGCTTGATATTGTAGTAGTGACGGCAGATGCGATAGAGACGAGGGTCATTGGTATTCTGCAACTGATAGAACAAGGTAGAGCATACCATGGTAGGCGATATGGCATCCTGACCATAGAGAGTCTCGCTCAATGCATTGGCACGGAAATCGTAGTCGTTGGCTCCATCATAATAGGTAAATGGAGAATCAGCATACTTGATATAAGCATCATCGGCTGCACTGGCGATGGCACCGGCAGCCACAGCCTTCTCAAACTCCTCCTTTGCCTTCTGTGGATTAACATCGGAAATGCGCATGGCATAGCGTATACGGAGTGCATTGGCATACTTCTTCCACCGAGCTACATCACCACCCATGCTGGTGACATCACCAGAAATGTGGTCGGTACCTGTGCCAAGCTGCTTCTCGCAAGCGTCAAGTTCATCGAAGAACCAGCTGTAGAGTTCCTCTACGGTATCATACTTAGGGGTGGAGATACCTGAGATATAACCCAGACCTGCCTCCGAACAAGGCACGTCACCGTAGGTATCTGCCAAAACTGCCGTGAGATAGACACGATGGATACGAAGTGCTGCATTCAAGTTTGCCTTGTCAGCAGAATTGTGGATGGCATCCACAAGGTTCTTGATACCGATTTCATAATAGCGGTCCCAAACTCGACGGGTCATATCATTTTCTCTGAAATTAGAACCAGCGTAATTGGTTACATTCCAACCACCAGCGAAATACTGTGGAAAACCAGTTATATAGTTACGGTAGGTATCCATCAGACTGAAGTCACCGTAAGTCTGCAACAAAGCTGTTGTCAACTGTGCGTTAGGGTCGAGCTCGCTCACCTTGGTCTTGTCGGTATTGATGTTGCTCAAGGTATCATCTGAGCAAGAAGTCATCGCAGTGCCGGTTGCCATCAGGGCGAAAGCCATCATCAGGCTGCTCTTACCTATATATTTCTTGATTATATTGTTCATTTTCTTACCTTATTATATATTAGAACTCTTCTAAAGAAATTGATTCATTTTTTCGAGATTAGAACTTCACGTTCACGTTCAAACCATAACTCTTGCGAGATGGCAGGGAACCATATTCCAGACCGAGACCTGAGGTGTTGTAGCTGGAGTCTGGGTCGATGTTAGGAATATTCTTCCAAACAATGAATGGGTTACGAGCCACGAAGGATACGGTCAAGCTCTTGACATACTTGCCCAGGATGCTCTCTGGGAAGGTATAGCCGAAAGTAATCTCACGACACTTCACGTAAGAGTTGTCGTAAACGAAGGCACTCTGCACGCCTTGTGTCACATATTTCCAGTAATCTTCAGGGTCCACGGCGATGTCGTTCTTGCGATAAGTACCGTCGCCATTGTCGATGACACCATCTACGACAAATCCCTTGCAGTTGCCTGTTTCACGCCATGCGGCAAGGTCCATACCCGAAGCCTTGCGAGCCTCCTCGGAAGTGTACCACTCCTCACGACCTGCCAATGTTCCCTTTGCCTTACCTGTCTGGTATGCGGAACGCATAGACATAGAGTAGATGTCGGCACCTACCTTCACATCGAAGGATGCAGAGAGGCGGAAGTTCTTGTAGCTGAAGGTTGAGTAGAAACCACCTGTCCAGTCCCAAGTAGAGTTGCCGATGGTCTTGATTTTCTGGTCAACCTTTGGAAGACCAGTAGCTTCCTCTACAACCACCTGTCCCTTGTCGTTGTAGAGGAAGTCGTGTCCACGGATAGCTCCATAGTTCTCACCTACCTTGGCACCTACAGAAACACCGCACCATGTGGCATTGGCAAGCTCAAAGTAGTCCATACCATCGGTGAGCGACTTCACCTTGTTGGTATTCTTCGAGAAGTTGACACCCAAGTCCCAAGCGAAGTCCTTGATCTGCAAGGCACGGGCATTGAGGGCAATCTCGATACCCTTGTTCTGAATCTCACCGGCATTGATGAGGCGGTAAGCATAGCCAGAGGTGGTGGTTGAAGCCAAACTCAAAATCTGGTTCTTGGAGTTCTGGTTGTAATAGGTGGCATCCAAGCCCAAGCGTCCGTTAAGGAACTTCATCTCCAAACCTACCTCGTAAGAACCTGTCATTGTAGGCTTCAAATCCTTGTTTGGCTGTGTTGAGTTGGCTATCATACCGATGGTATAACCCGAGTAGCTGTACTTGCCCGTGGTATAGTTGAGTGCCAACAGGTATGGATCGGTATCGCTACCTACCTTTGCCCAAGATGCGCGAATCTTACCATAATTGATGAACTTCTTGTTCTTGATAAACTCGGAGAAAACCAAACTACCCGATACAGATGGATATACGTATGTATTGTTATTTGTAGGGAGCGTAGACGACTTATCGCCACGGAGGGTTCCCTCCAAATAGTAAGTATGCTTGTAGCCGAGGCTTGCGCTGGCATAGAGAGAGCTGATCTGTTTCTTGTACATGCTCTCACGAGTGTTCTGTTCCTGATAGTTCATGATGTTCTGGATGCCATTCATCTGCTGGTTGAGACCGACGTTGGTAGTGGTCTTGTTGTTCACCTTGAAGATGTTACCACCTGCGGTAGCGTTGACATCGAAGTCGCCCCATGAATTGTTGTAGAGGGCGAGTATCTCGGCGTTAAGTGTGCGGTTGTTGAAGATTTGGTCGGTAAGCTTTCCGGCAGGAGTTCCTGGAGTTGTCTTGGCGATGAAGTCCTCGAAGTTCATGCTGTTGATGTCGGTACCAATAGTACCCTGCAACTTGAGGTGCTTGTTGATGTTCCAGATGGCCTTACCCGTAAAACGGAACACGTCCTTGTCGGATGTATTGCTGTTCTTATAGAGATCCCAGTATGGATTCTTGTTATACTGCTCGTTACCATTCCAGTTGGAGTAGTTGCCGTCGGCATCCTCATAGTGCTTCAGCCAAGCCTGGTCGTAGGTACCCACCAAGGTCATGAGGTTCTTACCCACGTTGCTCTGAGAGTCACCAAGGGCAGGACGGTTCTTTACCTTCTCACGAGTATAGTTGGCGGTGAAGTCGAAGTCAACAGGACCTGCAGAGGTATTCACACGGAGGTTGAAGTTGTCACGGCTCATGTTGGTATTTGGCAAGATATCCTTGTTGCGCATATCCGTAACAGAGAAACGCATACCTGTCTTACCGGAATTTACTGAGAGGATGGCAGAGTTCTGGGTAGTGAAACCTGTGCGGAAGAAACCAGAAGCATTGTTAGGATGCATCATGAATGGACGTTCCTCGCCATCGAAATATTTGAACATGAAGTCATCGGCCTTAGGACCCCAACTTGAGTTTGTACCAGTAGAGCTCGAATTAGGAAGCTCGCCATGGAAGCCAGCACCATATATCTCCTGGATGTCGTCCCATTTAGCCAACTGGGTATCGACAGTGAAAGAACCATTGTACTCCACGGAAATCTTATCCTTCTCCGCCTTCTTGGTAGTAATCAAGATAACACCATGAGAGGCACGGCTACCATAAAGAGCAGAAGCAGCAGGACCTTTCAATACGGTCATGGACTCAATATCATCTGGATTAATGGCAGAGATTCCATCACCCAGGTCATAACCACCGGCCTCGCCAGCATGACCGAAGTTAGTATTATCCAAAGGAACTCCATCTACCACATAGAGAGGCTGGTTATTGCCTGCCATTTCTGTATTACCACGGAGAAGCACACGGGTAGAACCAGAAGCACCACCAGCAGTATTCTGTACCACAAGACCAGCAACCTTACCAGAAAGTGAGTTGATAACATTTGTTTCCTTTGCCTTGGTCAGTTCCTCGCCCTTCACTTCTTCCAAGCCATAACCCAAAGCCTTACGGTCGCGCTTAATACCAAGAGCGGTAACAACCACCTCATTCAAGGTCTTACCATCTTCCTGGAGCGTTACCTTCATATTAGGAGTAGCTTTTACCTTCAATGTTTTGTAACCCACATAACTGATTTCCAGCATCGCACCAAACTTACAGTTAATGGTAAACTTACCATCCAAATCAGTAATTGTGCCTACAGTCTCTCCTATTACTTTTATATTGGCACCTATCAAGGATTCTCCAGTAGCATCTACTACAATACCTTTGATACTCAAGTTCTGCTGAGCGCTCATTCCGGCATGCGTTGCCTGATTTGCGAGAACAACAGAAGTTGGTGTCCACATCAAACCTGCACTAAGCAGGCCGAGAAGCATTGTTTTCTTTCTCATAGTTCTTATTTTGTTTTAGGTTTAAATAAATTCATCTTATTATCATATCATTACTTCTGAAAGATTCCTTCGAGAATCCAAGGAGCATTGACTTTCATACTTTTGAAACGATCGAAGATGCCATACTTCTCCTGACCATTACCGAAAGTATTATTGTCCCAAACGAAAGTAGAAAATCCACGCTTACGAGCTTCCGATACAAAGAGCTTGCAATAATAAGTCATGTTCTCATGCACTTTTGCCGCGTTTGACTTATAGTGGTCAGTTACACCCCATTCTCCTATCACAACCCCAAGACCTTTCGTGCTCCAGACATTTGCTATCCGATTATAGAAGTCTGTCATTGTCTTTTCATTGCTTTCAGGAATCTTACCATAATCTTTATAGGCGTTTCCCCAATAATCGAATTTACATTCGCCTGCATACTCCCAAGGCTGATAGTAATGGAATTCAACGCTCATATAATTATTCCCATTTTCTTCAGTATCTTTCGGTATAATGAAATCACCATTCTCCATACCAAAATGAGGATTGCAAACGTAGGTTTGAACGATGAGATGGCGCTTGGCATTATTACCGCCCGTAGCACGAACCACATCCACAAAGATCTGATTGTATGCATTCTGAACGTCCAGATTCTCGGCAGTAGGCTTGCCCCAATTATCCTTGATATGCACTTCGTTAGTTCCTGCGAAGGCAAGACGATAATCATAATTGGCAAACTCAGAAGCGATATTCATCCAGAGGAGCGCAAGCTTTTGGCAATTCTCATTTTTATACTGATAAGTAGGACGACCTTCAAGCCATTTCTCATGATGCGTATTGATAATCACTTTGAGGTCGTTATCCAGACACCAGCCTACCACCTCTTTAATACGAGCAAGCCAAGCCTTGTCTATGCTCATCGCCTGAGGATTGGTGATATGACATTGCCAACGTACAGGAATTCGAACGGCATTGAACCCAGCTTTTTTTACAGCTACAATCATTTTCTTTGTAACAACAGGATTGCCCCAGGCCGTTTCTGCCTTGATAGCCCCATCAGGATTACCTATTTGCATAGACTCACCACTCTGGCCAGGAGCAGAACACTCAAATTCGTTGCCAAGATTCCATCCCACAACGTCTTTATTCCATTGCTGGGCAGTAGGAATAGATTCACCAATGCCATCAGAACCTGCAGAATGTACCTTTATCGATGAACTTGCATCACATGAAAAACAGGTGAAGGCGCTTGTTATAATCAAGCAAAATTTCAAAAAGTTCCTTTTCATTTTTGGTGTATGATTGTTATTGTTTCGTTTAAAATAATCCGTTTGCAATAACGCAACAGAATCTGGCTACAAAAATATGGGAAGGGAATAGTAAGAGGGTTTGATAACAAACAAAAGAGGTTTCAATTCAGACATTTCGTCTAAACCAAAACCTCTTTATATTAACTAAAGCTTTAATTTACAGATACTTACTTGGAGGTACTCCAAAATGTTTCTTAAACACAGTACTAAAGTACTTCACATTCACGAAACCTGCTTTCACTGAGACATCCAACACGCTGTCTCCCTGTTTCAAGAACATCGCAGCCTGTTCCAGACGAATCAATCGCATAAAATCCTGCGGACTTTGACCAGTGAGAGTCTTCAGTTTGCCATAGAAAAGCGTTCTACTCATCGCCATTTCTCTACAGAGACGGTCGATATTAAAGTCGGTATCGCTCAGATGACTCAAAAACAAACGGGTAGCTTTTTCCACAAAGGCCTGGTCTTGTGGATTCAAAATAGCTTGCTCTTCTTTCTCATCAGAAGCCTGGATAGTTTCTATCGGTTCATCAGCAGCATTCAAATCCATCACCTGTTTGAATGAATTTGATTTAGCAGAAACCTCACCTCTAACAAGCGCAAGACTTCGTTCCATGTAATATTGGCTCAACCGGCGACGATTCTTCAACATACTGTCTATCTTGCTGGCAAGAATAGCCGCGTCGAAAGGCTTGGATATATAATCATCCGCACCCAATCCAAGTCCTTCAATCATAAAATTGCGCCCTGCCTTAGCAGTAAGCAGGATGACAGGCAACCAGGAAGTATCCTTGTTTTCCTTGATGCGTTGGCAAAGTACATCACCCTGCATACCAGGCATCATCACATCCGAAACAACAATATCACATTCACCGCCCTCTTCTAAATATTTCAAGGCAGCATCGCCACTTTCTACATCCACCACCCGATAAGTATCACTAAATGTCATGCAGATGTATTGACGAAGATCTTCATTGTCATCAACAAAGAGAAGCGTATCCTTCGAAACTTCAGAATTCTGATCATCTGAAGAAGCCACGGATTTCATTTCCTCATCATGAACATCTTGATGATTAGAAGATATGGTCTCTACATTTTGCGCCTCTTCTACAGGTTGAGTTGAAGATGCTGCAGAATTCCCCAAAGGTAACACTACGTGGAAGGTAGTACCCTTGCCTTCTTCACTAACAAAAGTAAGTTTTCCACCTAATTTCTTCACGAGTTGGCGGGTAAGCATCAGTCCCAATCCGCTTCCCATTTCTTGCGAATTCACGGCATTTGAAGCTCGGAAGAAACTCTTGAAGATAGTCTTAATTTCTGCTTTCGGAATGCCAATACCCGTATCACTCACCAGAATCTGCGCAGTCTTCCCTTCGATGGAAGCCGATAATGTAACCTTTCCACCTTCAGGCGTATATTTGATAGCATTCGAAAGAAGATTTTCTAATATCAAATCCATCATCTTAACATCTGTATGAACCAGATGCAGCGGACAAGCTTCAAGACTCAGATGAATATGCTTCTCTTGAGCTGCCACTATAAATTTTTCCACCTGCAAGCGTAAGAACATAGGCAATTCTACATCTTGCAGACGAACTAGTTCGGCCGACTGCTCGATCTTTTGGAAGTCAAGCAATTCTGTTACCATCTTCAACAGTTTATTGCCGTTGCGCTGCGCCATATCCAAAAAAACACGACTCTTCTCACTCAAGTGAGAATCTTTAGACAGATCAACAAGAGGAGCCAACACCAGACTTAAAGGAGTACGGATGTTATGAGCTGTATTGACGAAGAAATTAATTTTCTCGTCATAATACTTGCGCTGCAATCGTTCTTTATAATACTGCCATGCAAAATATAAGATGGCTGTCAGAATAGAGAGATAGACAATCCATGCCCACCAGGTGTTCCACCAGGGTTGAGCGATAGAAATGTTTAGGGATGTTGCTCCCAATTCCCGACCATTGCTTCTGCAAATAGCTTTGACATAAAGGACATAGTTGCCAGGAGGCAAATTGACAAATCGTGCTAACTGATAAGAGGAAGGTTTACTCCAGTTGCGATCGTATCCTTCTAAATAATACTGATATTGGATGTCATGCTGATATTGATAATTGATGCTCTCGAAAGAAACAATTAGCGTATTCTCATGATGGTGAAGTTGCAAGGTGCCATCCTGTAACATCTCAAAGATGGATTCATTCCATTGGTCGGTGCACTCTACGCCTTCCACCTCAACACGATGGATACGAAGCGGAGCTGCATAATTCAATCCTTTGGCAAACATCGGAGCCAAAGCCACTACGCCATCATTACTGCCAAAAAGCATCCTGCCATCTGAAGTACACGCCACAGACATCCGATTATACTCACGTTCCAATCCCTTGAAGAAGTTGAGATTTACCACCTTCCCCTGATAGATGAAAGCCAATCCCTTATCAGTACTCAACCACAACTTGCCATTCTTTTCCTTGATAAGTCCATAAACCGTATTAGACGGTAAAGACTCATGGGTAGTATAGTTTCTTAACTTATTAGTTTTCAGATCATAATCATAAAGTCCACCACCATCCGTACCTATCCAGACATGACGGGAATTCTGATAAACCATACTGTTGACAAACAAATTTATGTCTTTATCTGGATATTGTTCTGGATAAAAAAAACGGCGTGGGTGCATAGGATTCTGTTTATCTATCAGATAGCAACCATGCGAAGTTCCTACAGCGATACTGCGCTTATCCTCTGATTCTGTAATGCATTGTACCTCGTTGACTGGCAGATAGAAAGCTGCCTTCTCCACTCCTCTGGAAATATTTTTTCCAGAAGGGAAACTGGCCATATCACCATCTAAACAGCCTATCCAGAGATTGCCTTCGCTATCAGCAAAAAGACTGAACACATAGTCACTCTTCAACTTTCCATTACGAACTGAATATGCAGGCATACTGGTTCCATCACTGTTCACCTGATATACACCATTGCCATAAGTACCTACCAGAATCCTTCCATCAACAGTCTGACAAATCGTAAGTGCCACCTTATTATATAGTCCATGATGCCAAAAATGAGTCTGCGAATCATAAATACTTACTCCTTTATCAGTAGCATACCATATTTTTCCATCGCGACTTTGGAACACATCGTTCACACAATTATCTATCAGCGATTGATTGTTAAGATACTCGTGCGTAATATATTCCAGAGTATGTTCCATCGGAATGGCTAAATCTACTCCTCCCGAATAAGAGCCTGCCCATAAATCTCCAAAACGATCGCGGCACAAAGTATATAAACCATTACCCTTCAATACGTTACCAGGACGTCCATCTGTATTCAGTAAGAGTTTGGTTTGTTTATTCAGCTTATCATAAGCATAGATTCCAGCTCCATCTACAGCCATCAGAAGAGTTTGATGATTAAATGAAATAATAGAACGTACGGGAATCTGCGGAATGTTCTGTAAAGAATGGAAAGCTATAGAATTGATCGGCTTCCAGGTACTATCATCCACCACCTTCACTCCTTCATGAAAAGTACCCAACCAAATATGATGCCCCTCTACATCATGATAAGAAGAAACCACAGAGCTACCGCTTATTTTTTTTGCTATTTTCTGTGTAGCTACCGAATAGCAATATACGTCTTTGGAAGTTCCTATCAAGAGTCTCTGACCAACAAACTGGATATGATTAATATAGGTATCTTTTAATATAAATCTACCTTTAGCTTTTTCGCGAACGATTTCCTTCCCGTCAGCAGAAGCTGACAAGCAGTAAAGACCTTTATCCATAGCCAACCAGAAGTTGCCCTTTTCATCTACCAACAATTCGTTTAATACAATGCTTCCTCCAAGAATATTCAGAAGATTACATCTCAAGACGAACGTATCTTTCACCTTATTATATATATATACTTTTCCCTTGTTGTCGTAAGCATATATCTGCCGATGATGATCTTGGGTTAATTTGATATTTCTGCCACTGGCATCACTATACTGCATTTCTGTAGCCAGTGTGTAATTAGAAACCAATTGCCCGTTGTATCGGTCAACCCCTCGTTTAGTACTTATCCACATAGCACCATCCTCTGCCTCAACAATAGAATAGACACGAGAACTGGACAGTCCATTATCTGTATTGAGGTTGGAAATCATGAACATATTTCTGGAAATATGCCCGTGTGCCGGAAGAACAGTTGCCAACAGCAACAATATAAATAGTATATATGATTGTAGTCTTTTCATTATATTATTAAAGTTTGGAACAAAGTTTACCTTAATTCCGCAACACTATAATTTAATATTTTTTATAAGCGCCTGAGCAACAAAAAGTTGCCGAGATTTTGTCATGTCAGAAATTTCACTTGTCTTAATGTTGCAATAAAAATA
>ULVX01010495.1_pt1 | contig 15084 bp, 9 predicted proteins | sample 1959811 | NCBI WGS metagenome assembly ULVX01 (sample SAMEA4835797, study PRJEB28245) | human gut metagenome | biome: gut microbiome; material: fecal sample | place: Denmark | collected 2008
TGCCACGGGAGAATCAATACCACCGGAGAGAAGCAGCATTCCCTTGCCACCGGTACCTACGGGCATTCCTCCGGGACCGGGCAGGATCACGGAGTAGATATAGATTTCTTCACGGATCTCAATGTTCAGCATAATATCGGGATGATGTACATCCACCTTCATATTGGGATAAGCCTTCAGGATAGCTTCTCCCATATCCATGTTGATGGTCATGGAATCCTTGGGGTAATTTTTCCGGGCACGTCTCGCTGCCACCTTGAACGTCTGATTGCAATCGGGATATACTTTTGCAATGTAGTCAATCACGGTCTCACACAGCTTCTCAAAGCCCTCATCCTGTACGTGCACTACCGGGCAGATTCCGGAGATTCCGAAGACTCTTTGTAAGTGTGCCACAACTTCATCGTAGTCAAATTCTGACTCTGCATCTACGAAGATACGGCCCTGTGTCTTGTGCACCAGGAATTCTCCCTCACACTTTTTCAGTGCATACTTAATCTGGCGTACCAGAGCATCTTCGAACAGGTAACGGTTCTTTCCCTTAATGCCGATCTCGGCATATTTTATCAAAAATGATGTAAACACGTTCGTTTCCTTTCTGAGTGTTTCTCAAATCGCTTATCTGCGACTGTATCTGCGTAACATAGGTACTATATTGTACAATGCCTGGAGACATACGTCAATCTCTTCTTCCGTGGTAAATACGGAAAAACTGAAACGTATGGTGGAATCCAGCAGGGATTTATCGATGCCGATGGCTTTCAGTGTAGCGGAAGGCTGCGGCTTGTGTGCAGAGCAGGCGCTTCCTGCAGAAACATAGATTCCCTTGTCCTCCAGTGCATGCAGGAGCACTTCACTTCTGACGCCGGCAAAAGATACGCTGACAATGTGTGCCGCCGTACCCTCTCCATAAGGAGCATCCGGCAAAAGTCCGTTGACCTTCACCTGATCCAGTCTTTCCACACCTTCAATGAATCGTTTCTTGCAGGCGCAGAGTCTGGCATGATCCTCATCAAAATGACTATAGAGCATTTCCGCTGCTTTTGCAAGTCCCGCAATACCGGGCACATTCTCGGTACCGGAGCGGAGATTCTGCTGCTGTCCGCCACCGAATACGATGGGCTGGATCTTCACCCGTTCCCCTACATACAGCAGTCCGACGCCCTTCGGTCCGTGGATCTTGTGTCCACTGACGGACAGCAGATCAATGTGCATCTTCTTGGGATAGATCCGGGATTTTCCGAATCCCTGTACCGCATCCACATGGAACAGCGTATCGGGGTTCATCTGTTTGATCAGAGCTCCGGCTTCCTCAATGGGCTGCAGGGCTCCGATCTCGTTATTCGTGTGCATGATAGATATCAGAATGGTCTCCGGTGTCATGGCTCTGCGTAAGTCTTCCAGCCGGATACGTCCGCAGGGATCCACCGGCAGATAAGTGACGCGATACCCCTGGCTCTCCAGATAACGCATGGTCTGCAGAATAGCGGGATGTTCGATCTGCGTCGTGATCAGATGATTGCCTCTGCGGCAATTCGCCAGGGCGCAGCCGATCAGTGCCATATTATCGGATTCCGTTCCCCCGGAAGTAAATAAAAGCTCTCTCTCCTCCACCTTCAGAATCCTTGCCAGAGTCTCCTTGGCATAGCGGAGGTATTTCTCTGCCTCCACTCCCTTCATATGCAGGCTGGAGGGATTACCGTAATCTTCACACATGATCTTCGTCATCAACTCTGCCACTTCCGGGAATGTCCTTGTGGTAGCGGAATTGTCCATATAGACTTCCATTCTCTTCTTCTCCTTGCTATCTATCTCTTCAGTAACTATTCAGCGCCCTATTCGCCAAATCGACTCTTCCGGGCTTTCCTTTTGCTCTGAATAATTACTATATTCTTCTTATGATTAAAATATGCCGCAGGCAGGCGATCCGTGCCGTCCGCTGTCTAATTTTCCAACTGATACATCAGCCATGCGATAGTCGTAAATCCCGCCGTCTCCGTCCGCAGGATCCGTTTTCCCAAAGTGATCGGTTGAATTCCCGCCTCCGTGGCAAGCCTTATCTCCTCCGGATCAAATCCGCCCTCCGGGCCGATGAAAATAGCGATCTGCTGTCCGGGTCTTGCGCTTTCGATGAGCTGTTTCGTCTGTGGCATTCCTTCCGCCAGCTCGTAAGGTACCAGTTTCAGATCCATTTCAGAAGCCGTTTTCACCGCCTGCACATAACTCATAACCGGTGCCACCGTGGGGATCACGCCACGCTTACTCTGCTTGGCTGCTGCCTCCGCAATTCCCTGCCAGCGTTTGATTTTTGCATCCGCTTTTTTCTCATCCAGCTTGACCACGCAGCGCTTCATGGACACCGGGATCACCTGAAAGGCTCCCAGTTCCACGGCCTTCTGGATGATGAGCTCCATCTTGTCCGCCTTGGGCAGTCCCTGGAACAGGTAGATCTTCGCCGGAAGCTCTACTCCGTCTTCCTTGATAAAACGAAGCTCCAGACGGACACAGTCCTCTTCCAGTGCAAGGATCCCACAGCGATATTCCTTCCCGTCGATTCCATTGCTGACAGCCACTTCTTCGCCGGGGCGCATCCGCAGTACATTTTTGATATGATTCACATCGGTTCCCCGGATGATAACGCTCTTCGCTGCCACGTCGATCTGTTCCGGTTCTACAAAAAACTGATACATAGAAACTCCTATTTTAAGCACTTAATTCTTTCTTGCGGTAACGCTGACCCATTCTCCCTGGTAGGTCACTTCCAGTACTTCCAATCCAGCGGCCTTCACAGCCTCCACCACGGTCTGCTCCTTGTCGTCAATGATGCCAGAGGTGATGTAGATACCGCCCTTCTTCAGATGATGTACGATGACAGGAGTCAACGGTACCAGTACATCTGCCAGAATATTGGCCACCACGATATCATAACACTCATAGCCTACCTTGTCCTGCACTTCTTTGTCTGTAATGATATTGCCGATCATCATGTCAAACTGTGCCGGATCGATTCCATTCACTTCGCAGTTCTGTGCCACAGCTTCCACAGCACAGATATCCAGATCGGTTCCCACGGCATGTTTTGCCCCGAACATGAGGGATAAAATTGCCAGAATACCGCTGCCGGTGCCGACATCCAAAAGCTCTGTCTCAGGAGTGATGAACTTACGCAGCTGACGGATACACAGCTGTGTGGTCTCATGCATACCGGTGCCAAATGCCGTACCGGGATCGATATGAAGCACCACCTTGTCAGTATCTTCCGGTTTGATATTTTCCCAGGAAGGGATCACCAGGATATCATCGATATAGAACTGGTGGAAATACTGTTTCCAGTTGTTGATCCAGTCAATGTCCTCCGTCTCATCTACCACAACAGAAGCCTCGCCGATATCCATAAACTGGCGTAAGTCTTCCAGTTCCCGCTTTACATCCGCAAGTACAGCTTCGGTCGTGGTCTTCTCCCCGGCCACTTCCAGACTGCCGTCCTCTTTTTCCTCTACAAAAAAACTTAAATAGGCAATGCCGTCATCCTCCGGTCCGTCCGGCAGGATATCTACAAACATCTGCTCCTTCTCCATGGCGGTCAGGGGCACCTTGTCTTCGATCTGTGCCCCTTCCAGTCCGAGATCGTACAGGGTGCTGATAATAATATCTTCCGCTTCCGTTACCGTCTTTATTCTGAATTTAACCCACTTCATTGTTCTTTTTTTCCTTTCTTTTCCATTGTTCCAACACAGCATATATCATTGCAGCCACTATTGCAATAAAACTGTCGATTTCCAATACGCTGACCGCATCCAGCTTCTCTCTCCAGGTGTATCGGTTCAATGCCTGTCCGTCCACAGTTGCTTCATGTACCACCAGTTGCTGATTTTCCGGTACATGCGCCTTTTCCGTAGTAGTATATACTACCTGCGGCAGATTCTCGGAAATACTTTGATTCACGATCCGGTATTCATATACAGCGCCCCTTTTCAGCCGGGTCTCGATGACAGCAGGGAAAAATGTTGTCGATTCCATGGCATCATAAGGAATCACACCTTCATATATCTTCTGATCCTCTTTCCATATCTCCAGACCCAGAAGTCCGTTCCGTTCTTCCTCCTGATTATAGTTCACCGCGATTTCCAGTGTTTTCAGAAAATCTGTCTCCGCAACAAAATACTGCGAAGCATATTCTCCCACCTGCAGGGGCTCTGTATATCCATAATCCTCACTTAAGGAACTGTCCTTTTTATCTTCACGGATTCCTCCATACGGCCATACAAACAGCATGGAAAGTATCGCTGCCAGCAGGACTCCTCTTTCCACCCATTTAATCATTTCCCGTTTCCTCCGTTATGTTCACCTTTAAAATATCAAAATCCGTATTTCCATCCATATACTGAAATCCATAATGTCCCATATTTTCATAGGTTACGGTATATTTATCCGATTCCTCCAGCAGATGTCCGAAACACTGGAAATACCAGACTCTTTTCCCCACCAGTTCTTCCAGATCCGGCACCTCTTCCATGGTATAAAAGATCTGGTCCGGCATATAGCATCCGAATAGCTGTCCGAAGCGGGAATCCGTATCGTAGACGACCACATCTCCCGGCTCCATATTCTCCGCTATAAATGCCTTCGTCTCTTCCAGATATGAGATTGTACCATATTCTTCATGATAAGAGATTCCGTAGGCCGACACTCCCATCCACACAGTGAAGGACAGACAGGCGATCCATTCCTGTAAATTGATCCTGGATAAAATGATCGCCATTCCCAGCCAGAACAATCCCATGCTATGCATAACATGGCGGTAGGTAAAAAAGTGGGACGCGTGTAATGCCAGCAGCGCCGCCATCAAATAGCTTACTGGGAAAATACAGGTACACAGAACCGCAAAAACACCGTTTCTTCTCCCCAGCCGCTTCCAAAAGAGGATCGCGCAGACCAGTGTCAGTACAAAAAGAAGTTCTCCCATTTTGGTCGCATACTTCACTCCGGTTCCGAAAATGAAATCAAAAAATTCGTAAATACCGAATTTGGACCGGTTCGTCGGGTTTCCATCAGAAACCAGCAGATGAAAGAAATCGGATTTTATCAGCCATGCCACAAAAAGCAATACAACGGAACCACCACAGACAAACGGCTTCCAGATCTGTTTTCTGTCCTGCTGCCAAATCACCGCCACCAGATACAGGTAGATAAACAGGTAACTGAACGCGGTAAAGTAATGACTGAAAATACCGCAGAAGGTCGTCAGAAACAATATCGTCCACAGGGCCTTACTGTTCAGCCGCTCCCGCAGGAAATAAGCGGTCAGTCCGCAGACGGTAACTCCAAACACCGTCCAGGAATACATTCTGTTGTTCACACTGATCTTCATCATTGCAGGTGTCAGGCTTACCATGATCATATAAAGGGCTGCTGTCTTCGCTCCCCACTGCCTGCGGATCACAACAGGCCCCAGCAGCATGGACAATACCGTTCCCAGCAATGCAAACATTTTGTAGGCAATAATGCCGTCTCCTACCAGAAACGACCACAGCCGCAATCCCATATACCATACCGGCACATCCGTATCATGGGCCGCCAGTACCACGCGAATGATTCCCATCATCGTATTGTCATGGGCGGTGCGATAACTGTATGCTTCATCATAGTCGATCCCCTCACTGAGACACAGGGAGAACAATACCGCCGTGCACAGAATGAGGATCAGCCATAAGCCAATGGTTGTAATTTTATGTTTCTTTTCCGAAGTCATTTTTTTCATCTTCATCAGATCATTAATCCTGTCTTCTCTTTACTCTTCTCTATCATATGATTCAGCTTGCGGAACGGCGGCTCCAGTGCCAGTCCCAGCAGCAATGCTACGATCAGGAACAGTGTCATTTTTCCTACATTGATCCAATAATCCACGCCGTACATTCCTGCAATACATTCTTTAAACGCTTTCATGCCAAACTGGAACGGCAGGAAAGGATAGATCCACTGGAATACCTGCGGAAGAGCCTCGATAGGGAACGTTCCGCCGCTTCCCGCCACCTGGATGACCATGACTACAATAGCCAGTGCCTCACCCACGTTTCCAAAAGCGAAAGTCACAGAATACATAAAGCAGCTGAATGCCGCACTGGCCACGGCTGCCGCCAGCCAGTATAAAAACCTGTGCTGACACTGTATCTCAATATAATAAAGGTTCCCAAGAACAATAAGCAGTGTCTGTGCCTGTCCGATCAGGAAAAACAGCAGATATCTGCCAAAATATCTCTCATGCGCCTTATAATGATCCCCCGGTTCAATGGGTTTCACACCCACGTGAATAATAGCCACCAGGAACAGCGCTCCCACCCAGATTGCCAGGATCGTATAGAACGGCGATGCCGCAGAGCCGTAATGATCCACCGGATAAACAGGTACCGTCTCCAGTCTGACCGGAGAAGATACGAAGTCTGCCACCGCCGTCGGATCGGCAGCCATAGCGCTTAAAATATCCTCATAGGTCTCCGCACCGGTGATCCGTTTTATATTATCTGCTATTTTGCTGACCTTGTCCAGCAGTTCCTGTGCGATCACCAGGGAATCCTGCAGGCTGACATTACCTTCCTGCAAAGTCTGCTGATACTCTTTCAGAATATCGGAAATTTCATCCATATTCACATCCGTACCGTTCATCATCGCTGCGGCATTCAGGAAAGCCTGCTGCATGGATTTGCCGGTAGCCCGGAAAGAAGGTCTGACATTGTTATTGTAATCACTCATCAGATTATTCAGCTGTTTGTTGCAGATCTGAATCTGTTCCCGGATCTGTGCCCGCAGAGTATTGATATCATGATCCACATCTCCCTTGCTGTCTTGCAGCTGTTTCAGATCCGCTTCGATCGTTTTCAGAGACTGGTTGATCTCCTGAATCTGAGCATCCTGTCTGGTGATCAGGCTTCCCAGCACATCCATATTGGCCTGCATGCCCTGTACCAGTCCGATGGCCGTGCCCAATCCGGTGTCCGTGGTGCTTCCCACATTGTTGCTGCCCATCTGCTCCAGCAATCCATCAGAAAAGACCGACAGATACTGCAACGCTTCCGTGACCATATCCATACTGCTGCTCACCATATCTCCCATAACGTCAACCGCATCGACGCTGGAATTGATCATGGTCTGCATACCGATCATGGTATTTCGTCCATTCTCCAGCATATTATCCATATCCGGAAGCATATTCTGGCTGGTCTCCATGATCATCTCCGCGGAGGTCATAATACTCTGGAAGGACTGTAACATAACCACATAATCCTGCAACTGTGCCTGCATGGTATCCAGAGATTCTTCCACACTGGTCTGCCCGCCGGCATTCACCATCGAAAGGGCATTTCCCGCTTTCATCACCGCTTCTGCCACAGTACTGATAAAGGTGGCATTTACCTGTTCCTGCACAGCATTTTTCGCTTTGCCCGTGATTTTGGGGGCAATACCGTTCTTTTTCTCATTTTCATAGTAGTAAATGGTGGGATGATCCACTTCACCATCGATAAATCCCAGCATTTCCTGAGTAAAAGTCTCCGGAATAATCAATGCCGCATAGTAATCACTGTTCTTCACGCCTTCCAGTGCTTCCTCCGTGGTCTCCGGGAACACCCAGCCGATAGTGGTATTGGCTCCCAGAGCCTCCAGCACACTGTCTCCCACGTTCAGAGACAGCCCCATGATCTCCGCCCCGGCATCATCGGAAGCCACGGCTACTTTCAGCTGACTGGTAGCTGCGGGCTCGTAAGGATCCCAGTTGGAGAAAATGTTGAACCAGGCATACAGTGCCGGGAGGATGCTGAGTCCCATGATAATAACGACCGCCACCACATTATTGCTGATCCGACGGATGTCGGTGGTAAATATTTTCCAGATATTATGCATACTATTCACCATCCTCCCAGTCTTCGGTCTCGTCTTCGTTTTCCTCTTCGGTTTCGTCTTCCGGATCCTCTTCGGTTGCATCTTCCGGATCCTCTTCGGTCCCGGTCTCGGCCGGGGAATTCAGGCCTTCACCAATCAGTTTCCGGGTCTCCCGGATGATCTGCGCCGCCCGGTCAAAGTCTGTCGGAGTCACCGCTTTGAGATCGCCTTCTTCTCCTTTGAGCTCCATGATCTTCTCCTGCAGATTATAATCCATATATTCCACAACGATCAGATAGATTGACAGGGCAAACAGCGACACGATCCACAGGATCAGGAAGATGACCTTGTTGCTGCCAGTCAGGAACAACAGTGCCAGAAAAAACAAGGGGACGATCCAGATACATTTCAGACCGATCTTTATTCTTTTTCTATTCTTCTCATGAAGGGCCTGCTCGTAATCCAGAACCTTCTGAAAAATTTCTTCGTAATTTCTCTCCATGATTTTACCTTTCTGCCTGTTCGGAACTTCATTCACAAACCCACTCCTGCGGAGTTTTCGTTTTCATGGTTCTGAACAGGTGTCACATTAACTCAGTGTCTTCCATACGCTCTTCCACAAAATGGTTCAGTTTTACGAACGGGATCCGGATCACCAGGCCGATCAACAGTCCCTCGATCATAAACAGGCTCAATTTTGCCAGTGCTTCCATATAGGCAGTACCGTACATACCCGCCAGTGCCTCACGCATGGCCCGGATGGCATAGGGGAAGGGAAAGAAAATATAAATCTTCTGGTAGGTGTCCGGTAGCAGTTCGATCGGGAAGGTACCGCTGGAACCAGCGATCTGCAATACCATAACAATAACGCAGACGGCCTTGCCCACATCTCCGAATGCCAGTGTCAGAGAATAGATCAACAGGGAAAATGCCGTAGCCGTAAAGCTTGCCGCCAGGAAAAACAGCCCCGGTTCCACAATGTTTACTTTTAACAGCCACAGATCTCCGGCCACAATGATGGCTGCCTGAATCTGTGCCAATAAGAAGAACAGCAAATATCTGCCGAAATACAATTGATAGCTCTGTACATTTTCAAGCCCTTTCGGAGAGGCTTTTACTTTCACCAGTGCCACCAGGATCGTAGAACCTACCCAGATCGCCAGTGTGGAATAGAACGGTGTCATGGCAGAACCATACGTAGCCACCGGATACATGGCTATGGTCTCCATGGTTACGGGAGATGCAAAATATGCCCCCAGACTATCCGGATCTCCTCCAAGGAAACGCACCAGAATATCCATCATTTCCTCTTCGGATGCACCGTCCAGCTTCTCTGTCAGATCTGTAAGTTTGGCGCTGATATTATCTACCACATCTTTGATCTGTCCCAGACTCTCACTGGTTCCGGACACAGTGTCACCGACACCTTCCATGACAACTCCGACATTTTTCACCGTATTGCTCAGGGTATTTACCAGATTGGTCACCTGATTCAGAGAATCTGACATATTTGTCAGAACCTTCTGCATCTGGGGCACCAGATTATTCTTATAGATTCCCTGCATATTACTTACAGAAGTCTCGCAGCTGTCAATGGCACTCCTTAAATTATTCATGGCATTGTTGACATTGACCTTTGCATTCTCCGCAGCCTTGTCGTCCGTGGATTCCAGAACGCTGCCCACTACGGTATTCATCAGATCCAGTTCCTTCTGCATGGCTTTCAATGCTTCCATAGCCGCATCAGTTGCCGCTGCGTTGATATTGCTGCCGGTGCCACCGTTCGCAGCATTACCGTCAGAGACGCTTTCCAGCTTTTGTTGGATCAGTGCCGCCAGCAGTGTATTTACTTGTCCGTTCAGCGTATTGGTATCTCTTGCCACCCGGTTCAGATCTCTCGTCATCTGGGCGGTATCCTCCGCCAGTTTGCTTTCATCCAGAGCCTTTTTGATACTTTCCAGAGAGTTATTGATATTGCTCATGGAAGTATCGATGTTGTTGCTGAAATTGCCCAGGGTGTCTCTGGTAGAAGACAGTTCCTGACTGCTCTGGTTCAGACTGGCTGTGGTGCTGTCCAGTTTCTTCTGCATTGCGGGAATCTCATAGTTGACATGGGTGATGGCAGACTCCAGCCGCGCATTGCCTGCCTGAAAGGAGTCGATCATGGCACTGTATTCCTTCAGATTGTCATTCAGTTCCTCCAGTTTGGAACAGAATTCCTCTACATAACTGTCCCCCTGTACCTGATCCGACACCGTATTGCCCTCTTCAAATACCGTGGTAGCCGCCACCTTGATAAAGGTCTCATTGATGGTATTCTGCAGAGTTCCTGCCACCGTATCCGTGATTTTGGTGGCAATGGCATTGCTCTTCTGATTCTGATAATAGATCAGCGCCGGATTCTCAAAATCATCCGAAAATACATTGTACATACTATAAGTAAATTTATCGGTAATGACGACGGCTGCATAATATTTTCCGGCTTCCACGCCCTCTTTTGCTTCTTCCTCGGTATCCAGAAAGATCCATTTTACATTGGTGTTGGAATGCAGGCTTTCCAGTACGGATTCTCCCATATTTACCACCGATCCGTCTTTCAGCGTATAGTCCTGATCCAGGGATACTACCGCCACAGGAATTCCTCCGGTATTGGCATAGGGATCCCAGTTGGCAAATATATTAAACCACGCATACAGCGACGGTATCACACACAACCCGATAATAATAACCAGCGCAAAAGGCTGTTTCACCAGTTTTTTCAGATCTCCGGTAAAAATCTTCCAAATATTTTTCATATAGCTTCTAACAACTCCCCATCCGTATCCATTTGATTGGTTTTGGTCTTTTCTCCCCGGGCCGCCGCTTCACACAATCCCAGTATCAGGAAGAAAAGCGGCGCATTCAGCACCTGCTGAAAGCTGATCAGGGAATGTATCCCGTAGGTAAGCAGTAACAATACTGCGAGAAAATTCTTCCTGTATGTCTGCAGCGCCGTGATAAAAATAGCTGCATAGGCAGCCACACCCAGCAGTCCCATATTGACCAGTGTGGTGAGCCACTCATTATGTGCATTGGTAAAAACAGAGCCTTCAAAATATCCTTTATCAAAAAGCACCGTGCCTCCCGGCAACAGTTCTCCCAGATACGATGCAAAACAATCCGGGCCTGCTCCCAACAGCTTCTGATGCAGATTTCCTTTCCGGAAACCTATCCATGCCATCTGCCACAATCTTCCCCGGCGATTGCCCCATTCCGCAAAATCGATTACCGACAACCGATGCAGATACCATGCCAGCACTACCGCTATTCCTGCCAGTGCACAACACAATACTCCCTCTTGCAATATTTTTTTCTTATTCTCCGGAATCCTGCGACAGACTCCCCAAAGCAGCAGACACCCTGCTGCAACCGGAATCCATCCCTGCCAGGCTGCCAGTTTTTTGGCGATGCCATCCTGCAGGAGAATGTCAAACGTTCCCAGATATAACATCCATTTACCCCAACGGCACATTCCCAGCGCCACCGCTGCAAGAAAAAGGAAATATACTTCCCAATGTCCGGTTTGCTTCCGGTCGAGCCAAAAGCACACCCCCATGACTGTGCATGCCACGATCACACCGCTGTCACTTCCCTGTAAAAGCAGAAGCATCATGGCCAACATATTGCACGTTCCTGCCAGCAGTGTGGGACCTTTTTTCCCTGCTTCCACTGCCCGGTGAAACAGCGTCATGGAAAAGGGAAACATCACACTGTAATACCCGCTGAGCCAGTTGCTGTTCCCCAGCGTGGTCAACATATGGGTAAATTCCCAGTCCCCCACAACGTAACCCTTGAGAAGTCCCAGAGGATCATAGCCCAGCTTCTGCAACAGACCGATCAGGGTGACCGCCACAAAAGCCGCCTCTCCTAACCATATCGCCGTTTTACAACTACCTCCGTACTTCGCCGTCAGTAAAAAACCTCCGATCATCAAACAGATCGTGACAGCTCCCATGTACCATTCCCGCTCTCCGTTCCACGCGATACTGCCATAGGGGCTGCAGATTGCAGAGAGTAACGCACAGATTCCGTACAGGCAGACCGCCGTCGTTACCGCATGTGTTCTGCATTTATCGACCGATTTTTTCACTACTTCAGCCAGAGATCTGGCAAAAATCCGATGTTCCCCTGTCCACCGGCTGCTTACAGCAAAGACACACATTGCCAGCAATGCGATCCCCTGGCAAAGCAGTGAAACATTGCGATACAGGTAATATTTGGTATCACCCAGTTTATAATATCCATTCCAGGGAATATAATAAAGAGGCAGCACTGCCAGAATAACGATCAGATAACTCTCACATACAATTTTCAGAAATTCCTCTTTCCGGTTCTCCATCCTGCAGGCTCCTTCGTGTCACAGACAGCATAACTACTTGAATTGTAAGCGTTTCTGCCCATTCTGTCAAACCGTTCACCCTGCCTTTTGACAAAAAAACCAAACTGTATTCTATATCATTGACCTTCAAAGATACCTTTCACTTTTTCCCAACAAACCAGTAGCCCCGGCTGGGTGTAAGAATAAGCAGTGCCGTAAGCAGACGTCGGTACCATAGCGTCCCAAGGGACGCATTGCGAGGGTACTTTCCTCACTTATGTGCCGCTACGCTCTGCGATAGAGCACGAGCGTGCCGCGTTTCTTACCCCAGCCGAGGCTACGGGGAATTTTATTTATTAACTTTTACTTCCAAAACTTTTTCTTCTTGCCGTCCCTGGAGTCATTCTCCTTGGACTCTCCCTCTCCGCTTTCCGTTGCTTTCTTCACAGCATTCAGGGAATCTCCGGTCAGTACATCGAACTGCTTTAGCAGTTCCTTTGCTTCCGGTTTCAACTTGTCGGGAGTCTGAACCACCAGTGTTACATAATGGTCACCGCGGACATCCTTATTTCTCCAGGAAGGAACACCCTTGCCGCGCAGACGGATCTTGGTGTCGGTCTGGGTTCCGGCCTTTACATCATATACCACCTTGCCGTCTACCGTATCGATCAGCACTTCGCCGCCCAATGCCGCTACTGCAAAAGAAATAGGTACGGTAGAGAAAATATCGAAATCCTGTCTCTGGAAGATAGGATGACGACCTACGATCACTTCTACCAGCACATCGCCTCTGGGGCCACCGTTGACACCTGGCTCACCCAGTCCCGGCATACGGGTAGACTGTCCGTTGTCGATACCTGCGGGAATATCCACCGCATAACGTTTCTTCATAGGAATATATCCGGTACCACGGCAATCCGGGCATTTGTCCTTGATCACCTTACCGGTACCCTGACAGTCGGGACAGGTCTGTACATTACGCACAGTACCGAAGAAAGACTGCTGGGTAAATACCACCTGACCCTTACCACCACACTTGGTACAGGTCTCAGGGCTGGTTCCGGGCTTCGCACCGGAGCCGTTACAGGTCTTACAGGTTTCCTTTACCGTAAGATCGATCTCTTTCTTGCAGCCGAAAACTGCCTCTTCAAAAGTGATATGAACACTGGTACGGATGTTGGCACCTTTCATGGGGCCGTTATTTCTGGCACCTCTGCTTCTGCCGCCGCCAAAGATATCTCCGAAAATATCTCCGAAAATGTCTCCAAAATCAGCTCCATTGAAATCGAAACCACCGGCACCTCCTGCGCCACCGTCAAATGCCGCATGGCCATACTGATCATACTGACGTCTCTTCTCGGGATCACTCAGCACGGCATAAGCCTCGGAAGCTTCTTTAAATTTCTGTTCTGCCTCCTTGTCTCCGGGGTTCATGTCGGGATGGTATTTTTTCGCCAGTACCCGGTATGCTTTTTTAATTGCAGCATCATCTGCATTCTTATCTACACCGAGGACCTCGTAATAGTCTCTCTTCTGCTCTGCCATTTTTGCACCTCTGTCATTTAAATCTAAAAACGGTTATGCACAGGGCACGCTTTCGCATACCCTGTGCCCCCTGTTATTCGCAATCACTGTTACACAGCATTTACTGTTATACCACGATTTGCGTTATTTGTGAAGTTTAATTATACTTCTCTGAAATCTCCGTCAATCACATCATCGTCTGCGTTAGATCCAGCATTGCTACCGGCCTGTGCATTCATGTCAGGGCCTGCTGCACCCTGTGCACCCTGCTGTGCCTGAGCAGCCTGCTCATACATCTTGGTGAATACAGACTGAGCACTCTGGGTCAGTTTCTCTTTTGCAGCCTTCAGCTCATCTACATCGCTGTCGCTCATCTCCTGGTCTTTGGTTCTCTCCAGAATAGCCTTAACAGCTTCCAGATCAGCCTGTACCTGGGTCTTGTCACTCTCGGGAACCTTGTCACCTACTTCGTTCAGAGCCTTCTCGGTCTGGAATACGAAAGAGTCTGCTTCGTTTCTTGCCTCGATAGCTTCCTTACGCTTCTTGTCCTGTGCCTCGAACTCAGCTGCTTCCTTGACAGCCTTCTCTATATCGGAATCGGACATGTTGGAACCGGCGGTGATGGTGATGTGCTGTTCCTTTCCGGTACCCAGATCCTTAGCGGATACATTTACGATACCGTTGGCATCGATATCGAAAGTAACCTCGATCTGAGGAATTCCTCTGGGAGCGGGTGCAATGCCGTCCAGACGGAACTGTCCGAGGGACTTGTTATCCTTGGCAAACTGACGCTCACCCTGTACTACGTTGATATCTACAGCGGTCTGGTTATCAGCTGCGGTAGAGAAGATCTGGCTCTTTTTGGTAGGAATGGTAGTATTTCTCTCGATCAGTCTAGTAGCGACACCACCCATGGTCTCGATGGACAGGGACAGGGGCGTTACATCCAGTAACAGGATATCGCCAGCACCAGCATCACCTGCAAGCTTACCACCCTGGATAGAAGCACCGATTGCTACGCACTCATCAGGGTTCAGAGATTTGCTGGGCTCTTTACCGGTCAGGGCTCTTACCTTATCCTGTACCGCAGGAATACGTGTAGAACCACCTACTAACAGTACCTGACCCAGATCAGAATAGTTCAGGCCAGCATCCTTCATAGCGTTCTGTACGGGGATAGCAGTCTTATCAACCAGGTCTCTGGTCAGTTCATCGAACTTTGCACGAGTCAGGTTCATATCAAAGTGCTTGGGTCCCTCTGCAGTTGCGGTAATGAAAGGAAGGTTGATGTTGGTGGTCATTGCGCTGGACAGCTCTTTCTTAGCCTT
>ULVX01063299.1_pt1 | contig 15050 bp, 12 predicted proteins | sample 1959811 | NCBI WGS metagenome assembly ULVX01 (sample SAMEA4835797, study PRJEB28245) | human gut metagenome | biome: gut microbiome; material: fecal sample | place: Denmark | collected 2008
CATTAAAGACTCCAAGGAGCAGCTCTATCGAGACATCATGAAGGTGGGCGGCAACCTCAATGATCCTAAAGTGGTTCAGACATTTACGGATCATGTGCTTGAGGTTTACAACTGGTTCATGGCTCACGGTGGCAAGCTCAACAAAGAACATTTGACGGGCAATGTGTCGGTTCCTCGTAACCACCAGATCAATCCGGGATCCGTTTTATCGGGGCTCCAGAAATTGGCCGAGTCAAAAGGTGTCAAGATCATGACTTCGACGCCTGCCGTTCGCCTGGCTTATGACAGTAAGAAACACGCGATCGTGGGTGTGTACGCGAAGTCGGAAGAAAAAGAAATGGCCATTGAAGCAAAGAAAGGCGTTATTCTGACGTCGGGAGGCTTTGCTCGCAACAAGAAGATGCTTGCGCAATATGTTCCCCGTATGGCCAATACGTTGGCCATTTGCGGAATGGGAAGCGACGGCGACGGATTGAAGATGGCTCAAGCCTATGGGGCGGATGTTGCTGATATGCCCTACATCAAGGCAACCTTTGCGTTCAATACCAAACCGCAGTCAATCAGTGACTCCGCTTATCCGTTCTGGCTGGGCGGCATCGTGGTCAACAAAGCCGGCAAACGTTTTGTCAATGAGTCCATTCCCAAGAAGGATGTCGGTGATTACGTCCTCGAACAGGAAGGCGGTATTGGATATATCGTTTACGATGAACCGGTTCGTCAGGAGTCCCTGAAGGCAGCACGTAACAACGGTAGCGTGTTGCAGTCCGAAGAACGTGGACTTGTCTTTAAGGGACAGACAATCGGAGAAGCTGCGGCGAAGGCAGGGTTGGATCCGAAGATCGTTGATGCGACGGTCAAGGCTTATAACAGCGATATTGAAAAATACGGTGAAGATCGTGTATTCGGTCGTAAGCATCAGGCCGGTGAAATGGGTAAGTTGCGTCCGATTAACAAGCCGCCGTTCTATGTCTTCCCGGGTACCGCTGTGCTGTTAGCTACCTATTGCGGCGTCAAGATCAACGAAAAAACGGAGGTCATTGATGTCTTCGGCGACAAGATCCCGGGACTTTATGCGGCCGGCGAAGTAACCGGTGGCTTCCACGGAAAGACGTACATGTCAGGGACAGCCTTCATCAAAGGCTTGGTGTTTGGTTATGTCGCGGCCAATACGGTTGTACAGGCATCTAAAGGAAAAGCCTAACGAGAAGTGAGCCTCTTTTAATCGAGCGGGACTTTTAACTGAGTCCCGGAATTCTCGTCGCTATCTTTGTGTATTTTTAAGCAAGGATAGCGGCGAAATTTTATGGTTTGAAGACCAAATAAATAGTTGTTTCTCTTTGTCCAAAAATTTAAACCGTAACGCTAGAAATTTAGGTACGTCATTGCGGTGACGTACCGCTCTCTCGAGTCATCGCATCCAAGTCAAACGTGTCGATTCGGAAGTCGAGTTTGGCAATGAGTTTCTGGACGGCTTTCTTGATAGGAGCCAAAGTCCATTTCCCGTTAACTTGACTGGCCATGATCTTCCCGAGAGTCTGCCTCAAGTCTTCAAACGACACGTTTTTGTCTTCTCCGATCCGTGCAATGTCTGCAATGCATTCCATGGCGATCGTGGCAGACAGATGATTCAAGAACAGCCAGGCTTCTTGGCTCGTCCGATCCCTCATGTACGAAGCGTCAAAGTCCATCCCGGCGCCGTACGTTCTGAAAAACTGTTCGATCGCCTGGCGTTGCTTGTAGGTTCGGTAAACCTGATGACTGTTAAGGTTCAGGCGATTTGTCCGAATCGACACCGTCCCCATCTCCGGGGTTAACTCAAGAATCTGTTTCAGATCCTGGGGCTGCAATTCACTAAGCTGCTCGTCAGTAAGCTTGCCTTTGCCCTTCTCACGTCTGTTCAACTCCCGCTGTACCTTTCCGTCCTTCACCTCGTTTTTCTGTTCTGCACGTTCTGCAGCATCTGCCAATGCATTGGCATATAGCTGCGCATCGAAGTAGACGAAGACATTGAAACCGTCTTCTTCGATTTTGAATGACTGAATGGCTCATCCGTTGTAGGTGAAAAGATCAGAGAAGCTTTGCGGCGTCAGTGGCAAATAATCGGCCACGAGCTTGCTGCCTCGTTTGATCGGAATAACGTAAGAAAGTTCTTTTTCGGTCAATGCTTCGAATTGCTCTTCGGCGGCAAAGCCTTTATCGGCGATCACCGTGTACTTCTTGCTGGAGATGCCGCATTCGTTGAGTATGTCGGCAAACGCACTGACGTCAGGGGTGCTGCCGAGAAATTGCTTGTAATACACCTGAGCGCTGGCATCGGAGGAAAGGCTGTAGACATAGAGCAAATTGACTTGTGGCTTGAAGCGCCGCTTCGAGTCGTATCCCAGCTCTGCCAGTTCCATGGTTTTGGAGGAAGTGATCAGTCGATGCCCGTCGAAAAGGATGAAGACATCGTTGCTGTTCACATCCTCTTGCATGAAGCGACAGATTGCTCCACGGCGTCGGCCCAGAACTTGGAGAAAGGCGGCATTGCTGGGGGCATCGAAAGAGAGGTTGGGCAGAAGGTGCGCCAGAAGACTCGTCTCATAGTGCACTTGCAGGCGACGGAAGCTTGGCTCCTTGATGGCGCGCAAAATTGCCGCCGCATAAATCGTTTGCCAAATATCCGGAAAGAATTCTTTGAGGCGCTCGCGCATCGAAACCGTACGATCCCAAAAGAACAAAACAGCCCCGGCTTCAGCCACATCTGAAACCTTTGTCGGCCTCTGTTTCGATTCCTTGACGAGTCGACGCTGTGTCGGCACCAACCCCTGAGGCGTGAGCTTGCCCAGACACTTGCCGGAAACCTTGCGACTGCGTTTGATCGCAGGATCGTATTTGCTGAAGCGTTCGTACACGTACCAGTTGTTTCAGATTTTTTTGATTTCCGTATTTTTCGGCTTTTGGTAGGACGTAACACAGTCTGGTTTTTCAGTCATTTTGTCACATCAAAACAACTAACCCTAATAGGTACTCTGTTGTAAAAGAAAACGAGGCAGAAGTCAACCTCGTTTTCTGTGAAAAATTATATGGTTAGGTGAAAGGTTTTCCTAAATTAACGATGCCTAATCGCTAACGTTACGGTTTAGGCCTTTGTGTGAAAGGGGAAGTACGTTGAAGGTTCTTCTCGGTACTTCTTTCTATTAACACGAATCTGAATGTGCCGATTTGTTGTAGGAGTGTCAAACTGAGAAGCTCGGCATCACCTTGAGTTATTCAAGGAAGGGTAATTGCTATGACAACGCAAGCATGAAATTTTTGATGATCCCTAAAAAAACAATCTTCATGTCCATGCTTGTAGCGTCTTCACAAGTCTTGAATCTGGTCTAACGACACGTTCAACATTGTGCAATTTCTTGGGATGATTGCCGTTGTGCAAAGTAGTTATCAATTTGTCTGCGGACACGGTAACTGATAATCATAAACACACCTCTAGAGTAGTATGGTGTGTCGGATTTGTGGAGGCTGTTCAGTTTTTTAAGAGCTCATCCAGCAGCTAAACATCTTGAAGGATGGCGTTCGTTTTGGTCACTGCGACTACTGTCTTTGTCAAATTTGTTAACACGGTTGATATATCATTAAAACTGTGAATTTTACAGTCGAGGTTAAATCGGGGAGGATCCTGTGTTTCTGGCTAAACTTGAATTATTTGATTTTAGGCAGTTTAAATCTATTGATAAATGCCCTGGATTGAGTGTTACATTTCATGAGGGGCTCAATGCTTTAATTGGAGAAAATGATTCCGGGAAAACTGCCATAGTTGATGCAATTAAGATTGTATTATTGACTCAGAGCAATGAGTTTATACGTATTGTCGATAGTGATTTTTTTGTTGATGAATTTGGGGAGGGGGTTGATGAATTAAAGATTAATTTGGTGTTTGATGGTTTTACGAGAGATGAGGCAAAAAATTTTGTTGAATATTTGACATTTGATCGAACTGAAGAAGGTGAAGTTAAATTTCATTTGAATTTATTTTTTAGGGCATGGAAAGAAAATGGACGAATATATAGTGAATTAAAGGCTGGAAGTTTGGCTAATGGAGTAGCGTTAGAGGCGAAGGTCCGAGATTTGCTTAGATCAGTATATCTAAAGCCATTGCGAAATGCTCATCATGAGATGCGATTGGGGCGAAACTCTAGAATATCGCAAATACTAATTAGTCACCCTATTTTTAAGGATGACAATAAAAATAGATTGGTTGAAATTTTGAAACAAGCTAATGATGAAGTTGAAAGATATTTTGAAATTGGTGAGGGTAATGGCATTCTGTCAGCTATTAGAAAGACGCTTTCTGAGTTGTTAGTTCAAGATGGAAAGAGTCATGTAAAAATAGTTTCTGCAGAAATGAAGCTAAAAGGTATATTGGAAAGTTTATCATTGATTAATGAAGAAGTTAATCCAGGGCTAGGGCAACTAAACTTATTGTTTATTGCAGCTGAATTATTGTTAATGAGACAAGGTGATGAGGGGACGCTTAAATTATTGCTAATAGAGGAGTTAGAAGCGCATTTGCATCCACAGGCGCAATTAAGATTGATTAAATATCTTCAGACAGAGTATAGAGATGCGGGTGTGCAAATAATTATATCCACACATAGTGCAGTACTGGCATCAAAGATTAATTTGCAAAATTTAATTTTGTTAAAAAATAGAAAAGGATATGATCTATCGCCGTCTAACACGAAACTGTTTAAAGGGGATTATTTGTTTTTGCAGCGTTTTCTTGATGTGACAAAGGCAAATATGTTTTTTGCAAAAGGCATAATAATGGTTGAAGGCGACGCAGAGAATTTAGTTGTACCGACTATAGCAGAAATTATTGGATTTCCATTAGAAAAGTATGGAGTGTCTTTAGTAAATGTAGGTAGTTTGTCTTTTCTCAGGTACTCTCGGATATTTGCCAGAGAAAATAATGAGACGATAGGGGTTCCAGTTTCTGTAGTAACTGACTGCGATGTTAAGCCTTTGAGCGATAAAGATAATATTGATTTAAGACAAGAAGAAACGGATAGTGCAATTAATAACAAAAAGAAGAAATATTCATTGGGTAGTATTAAGGGTTTTGTTTCTCCATATTGGACGTTCGAGTTTTGTCTAGCCTTAAGTTCTTTAAGTGAAATTCTCCATAAAGCCATATATTGCGCAAAAAAAATTGAGAACAGTGATAAGTACACGCTTACAAAGCAGAAAATGAAAGAGATAAGAGAGGCAGTAGAACGGGATAAGAAAAACTGGGAAGATGCGAAGATAAATTCAGAGGCTAGAGCCTACAAAATGTATCAGCTCATGCTGGATAGCTCTGGAAAGAGTAAATTAAAGTCAATTGTCGCGCAATGTTTTGCAACTTTGCTTCATTTAGAATATTTAACGATTCCAGATATTGGTGTTTATGATGATAATATGTTTGATATTGAAATGATGGCGCTCAAGGAAGATGATGGGAAAAAAGAGGATCTGAAGCAAAAAATTGTTTCGGACAAATATATAAGATATATTGTTGATGCAATTGAACATGCTGCGGGAAGTGGTCGTGATTATGACTCATAATAATATTAATGTTACTGAGGATGAAATCCTTATGTTAGAGCAATTGTTGCTTCCTAAAAACTGTAAATTTGATGATGATGCGAGAGATTTTATTAAATGTTGGGAAAGTAGGGAAGTTAACGCATGTCCAGGAAGTGGAAAGACAACTGTGCTTTTAGCAAAACTTAAAATTCTTGCTGATAGAATGCCTATGGAAAACGGAGGCGGAATTTGTGTTTTATCTCATACAAATGTGGCTATTAATGAAATTAAGTCAAAGTTGGCAAAAGACTCCAATTTAATTTTATGCTATCCAAATTTTGTTGGTACGTTACAAGCATTTGTAGATCGCTTTATTGTAATACCTTGTCTTAGGCGATTATGTGGTTCGCGTGTTCGTCTAATGGATAATCGATCGTATGCATATTCATTGTATAGGCTTATTTCAAGTTCAGGTTGTTTTAAGAATATTCGATCGATGCTTAGGATTAAATATCAGCAATTGGGGTCTAGGTATAGCAATGTTTTAGATTTGGTTTCAGATTTGTATTTGGAGGATGGGGGATTGTTCTTGCCAAAAGGAAAGCTTTTGGCGAACAATAAAACTCCATCAGCAGGAGAATTTAGGAGTGCTGTTGAAGTCTTGCTTAGAGAAGAAGGAATACTTCGATATGAGGACGCATTTAGATATGCTTTAAGTGTTTTGACTGGGTTTGGAGGTATTTATTCGGATTTGTTGTCTAGGCGATTTAAATATGTTTTTGTAGATGAATATCAAGATTGTAATCTTGAACAAAGGAAAGTTATTGATCAAATTTTTCAACAAAATAAAACGACAATATTTAAAATTGGAGATGTGGATCAGTCAATCTTTAATGGAAGAGATGATGCTGAGCTCTGGAGAGTTTCTGAAAATGCGTTGTCGTTGGCAATGTCCAATCGCTATGGTCAAGAGACCGCAGATTTGCTAAGTTGTTTAAGATGGAATTGCGAGAAGATTGTATCAAGTAAGGGTCTTCTTGGGCAGGTACCAGTTTTGATAGTGTTTGAGGACAATCGTCCTGATCAAGTTTTACCTGAATTCATTAAAATTTTGAATGATAAACAAATCCGGGATCAACAGGGAGTATATAAGGTTATTGGAAAGGTTAAAAGTTTGAAGGGATTAAAAATTGGTGATTATTGGGAGGGGTATAATCCTGAGGGTGTGAATAAGGCGAATAATTACTGGATATATTTGTCACGTATCCGAAAGGCTATTGGGGGTGGTGATCTATGCAATGCTGAGGGAGTATTTGGGGAATTGTTGTGCGAAATTTTGCGTTTGTGTGGATTTAAAAATAATGATACAAAATATGGTTTTCAGTCCATTGGGCAGTGCATGGAAAATTGTGGTGGGATCGATCGATATCGCACAAAAATCCTTGATCTAGCCAGTTTAGATCTAGGTGTTGAAGATTTTGATTGTCGAGTTAGAGATTGTGTTAATTCTGTTCTAAAGTTAACGTGTGGGGATGTCTTTAGTTTGTTGCCAGAATATTTTTTTGAACATAGTGTTGAAGATTGGAAATTAAAATCGAAAAATAATATTTACGAGGATTCTGTTGGTCGTCAAATTGCTTTTGATACTGTTGATAGTGTTAAAGGGGAAACGCACGATGTAACTTTATATGTCGAGACAGAAGAAAGTAGGGGAAGTGATTTAGGGCGAGTTTGTCCATTGTTTGAAGGTAAAAAATTAAAGCCAACTAATATTAATGAATATTCTAGACGTTGTGTTTATGTTGGTATGAGTCGACCTAGATTTTTACTCTGTGTGGCTATTAGGAGAAAAACGTTTGAAAAACATAAAAATGCTTTTAATGGATGGGAAATTCATGAAATGCCAGTTTAGCTGGTGGTATGAGTGTTTCTTGTATACATGCATTCTATTCTTCGGAGTCGTTGAGTTTAACAGGATGCGTGCCGTCTCGCTGTGGGAGCAATGTGATTGACGTGCGTATGCCCGGCATGGATGGATTGGAACTGTTTGAGCGGTTAAACGAGCTTCAGTCCGAGGTTCCCATCATTTTTTTAACAGCACATGGTGATATTGATATGGCAGTGCATGTGCTTCGAAATGGCGCTGTGAATTTTCTCCAGAAACCGATTGAACCGCAGAAGTTTGTCGCCGCGGCTGCTGAAGCTGTGGAAGTTGATCGGAAAAGACGAAACCAGATTCCCGATGTGCAGGAAGCCAAACAACTGATGTGAAAACTCACAAAGCGAGAGGTCCAAATTTTAAGATTGTTAAGTCGAGGTCTTCTGAATCAGGAAGTTGCCAGTGTGTTGGGGATATCGCAACGTACCGTTGAGGCTCACCGGGCAAGTATTTATCATAAAGTTGGAAAGAAAAGTATTGCACAGATTTCGGAAATGCTGATGATCGCTTCCTAGATCGATGCCAATCAATAAGATAAAAAACAAAAACTTGAATTAAAAAGAGTTTGGCATTGATGTATAACTGGTAAAATTAGACAAGAATATATTCGAAATATAGGCTTGAAAATGAATTCCAGGGAAAACATTGTTCGAGTATTGCAGCAGAATGCTCATGTGTTGCTTGCAGTTTTCTATCACCAAAGTATTACGAAAGCGGCAGATGAATTAGGGAGATCACAGGGAGCTGTTAGTCAAGTTTTAAAGCATGTCGAAGACGTACTTGAAGTAGAGCTTTTTGACAGAGGTACGAGGCCATGGCAGCTAACTCCCATGGGGCTTGCTCTTTTTCAGGATTTGAGACAAACACAAGCGAGGTTATCCGAGACTGTTCATAACCTGAGAAGAAATAACAATTTGCCAAATGTAGTACGCATAGGTGTCATCGAATCGGTAAATCGTGTTATTGGCTCAGATCTTATTTTGGAATCGTTGAAGGTTTTCCGAAGAGTTGTTGCAATCTCCTCACCCTCCGACATGTTGCTGACTGAGTTGAAGAGAGGAACAGTGGATTGGATCATTGTCAGCAATGCTTACCCCAATGAGCCCAATTTGATAAGGCGACGTCTCTTCACCGAGAAAAATGCGTTGATCTATCCCGCAGAAGTGATTTCGAGACCTGTCGTACGGGTGGAAGATCTGATGTTTAGTGGATTGCCGGTGATTAGAACCCCTTTGCACGCCAGCGCAGGGGCATTGATTGAAGGGCTATACACTTCATCAGCGGGGATTTTTGCGAATCGATGTGAAGTGGAGAGCATTGATACGTTAATCAAGCTGGTTGCCGGAGGACACGGCTGGACGATTCAGCAGCCGATATGCGCTTTAGCTTGTCCCGAAGTTGCTTCGAAGCTCAAGATTACAACTTGTGCCGGGGCGCTTGGGGCAAGGGATGTCTATCTGATTGGAAGAAGTGGGTTGGCTTTGGGGGTGTTTGAAAGCGTGGCCACGGTGATTCTCGAGCTCGTTAAAACGAAAATTGTCGAGGCATTGAAGAAGTATTTTCCTGAGGTGTCGACAGCCATCAGTTTTGTCTGACGACTGTCGAGCTTCCACAGGTACTAATCAGGAAGGTAACGAGCTTTCCAATAGGGTTGATCGCAAATCTTACCCAACAGTAAGACGACAATCATGGTTGCAAGATAGCTGGTGATTTTGTTACCGACATCAAGTTCCGGTGCGACCTCAACGAGGTCGAAACCGACGATGCGATTGTGAGCGGCAATGGCTGCTAGAGTATCCGTTAGTTCGGCAAACATCATGCCATTGGGTTCGGCTGAAGGACAACCGGGAACGAGAGAGCAATCCAAAGCATCAATGTCAATGCTTATGTAGCAAGCTTCTCTTTCAGGCAAAAGAGACGCGATGCCGCTAGGTCCGAGCCTGCGGAATTCTCGCATTCCAACGATTCTATTTCCATCGGCGCGGGAGTCTCTTGCATTGAAGGCTCGGACGCTTCGAATGCCTACCTGTGTGAGTGATTTCACATGATCCATGCCGGCGACATGACGGAACGGGTGCGCATTTGTCAGAGTGAAACCGTCTGAAAATTCGGCGTAATCCGGATGGGAGTCAAATTGAACCACATGAATGGGTTCCCGAAGGATATCAAATCCTTGGATTAATGGATTGGAAACAGAGTGGTCTCCTCCGAGTCCGACAAGAAGCGGATGGTTGTCCTTCCGTAAGACACGACGGACAATTTCGCTCGTCAAGCGTACGTTGCCTTCCACGTCGCAGGGCACGATGGGAACATCCCCTAAGTCGACCATGCGATCTTCCTGAAGCTCTTTTGCAAGATAAACCTTGTCTTCGTCTACGTCGTAGTACCCACGCTTGTTATATCGAAGGGACTGTTCACGCATCCCTCGTGCACAGAATCTCGAACCTGGCAGATATGGCATCCCTTCGTCGAAAGGGACGCCTAGGAAAGCAATATCAAAGTTTGTCGTGTCGATTTCATCGAGAGTTCTCAATTCTTTTGAACGCAAAAATGTGGGGATACCTGAAAGAGGGTATGCGGTGTAAAACCCTTTTTGTTGTGTCGCAATCATGGTAGTAACTCCTTATGCATTTTTCGTAGCAGTTAATCAATGAGCATCATCCAAGGTAGGCCGATTCCAACCCAGATAACAAGTTGCATCGTTGCCAAGATCAACCCGACCTTCCACCACTGGCTTTGAGAGAGATAGCCGGCACCGAAGAAGATGGGGGTGACACCACAGCCGAAATGAGTGAGGAAGGCGGAACTGCTGGCTAGCGCACTGAAGATGATGACAACAGGGAGAACGGGAGCACCGGCGGCGATGACAACGCTACCGAACGCTGTGAACAGAGCCAAAATGTGGGCGGTTGTGCTGGCCAATCCGTAGTGAATGTAGTTGTAGATGACGGCGAGTATCGCAAAGAGGATCAGCCAAGAAGCGCCGGGCATGAGGTTGACAGACTGCTTTGCAACCCAATCCATCAGACCGAGCTTGGAAAGATACGATGCGAAATTGAGCATAATGCCCATCCAGATGAGAACATCCCAAGCACCCCGTTGTTCAAGAATGTCTTCCCAAGAAAGGACACGGGTTAGCAGCATTGCGGATAGTCCAAGCAACGCAACCCACGCAGCTTCAATTCCGTGCAAATCCGAGGTGCACCACAGCAGCAAAGCAATAGCAAAAATGAGGCACAGAGCTTTTTCGGAATGAGACATAGGTCCGAGTGCTTGGATTTTTTCTGCAGCCTCACGGCGTATTTCCGGTATGGAATTAAGTTCGGGCTTGATTAAAAAGCGAAGAACGGGTGGGGTAATAACTGTGATCAGAAGCCCCGGAACAGAGGCGGCTGCAAACCAGAGCATCCACGAAATGTCAATTCCCCACAGATCTTTGGCAAATTGTGTTGAAGCAACGTTGGTTGATGATGCCGTCATGAAAATACAGGCGCTTGTGAGTGCAGCGCTGTAGCACACATACATCAAAAAGGCACCTGTTCTGGAATTTTTTCCTCCCGGTACGCATCCAAGTGTTGAACAGATGGACTGTGCAATTGGGAAGACAATTCCGCCGCCACGAGCGGTGTTTGAGGGGGTGAAGGGCGAAGCAATGAGGTCGGTGGCTGTCAAAACATAAGAAACGGCGAGAGTGCTGCTACCAAAACGATGTAATAAGTGATAGGCAATGCGAGCGCCGAGACCGGTTTTAATAAAGCCGGCAGCAAACATAAAAGCAGCCACGATCAACCAAATCAGACTGCTTGAAAATCCTTCCAGTGCTTGAGAACCTTTGAGTACGCCGAGAATAACACTGAGTACACAAGCAAGAATTGCAACAGCGCCGATTGGTAAAGGCTGGAGGATAAAGCCGGCGATCGTACCGGCAAAAATGGCCAAAAGGTGCCAGGCCTGAGGCGTGATGCCATTGGGAACAGGCAGGATCCAAATGGCAAGTGATATAGCGAGGCAAACCAAAAGCTTGATGGGGCGTGACATAAGCATCTCCTGTTTTTCGAATGAATCAGAAAGGAGGGGCAAGTCACATCATGTCTGACCAGGACTAGCCATCAAGCCAGCATGTGAATACGTCAAAAGAGACATTTAGAAAATCTAAAGATCTCGTTTCAGATAGCAAGATCATCGTTTTTGATTTTGACATCATCAGGACTACGACATCATTGCTGATGATCATGGCGCAAAACTGTGACTCGTGTCAGAATAGCGAAACTACAGTTCCCGATTGCGGGAGGGGAGAGGTGTATCTTCGTTTCTACCGCATGGTCTTATTCAAAATACAAAAATGAGTAGCTCGCAGCGATTGATTTCTTTGATGACACTTGGTTGTGTTGGTGTGGCAATAAGTGCTCTTTTGGCAGGGTGTTCTTCTCCGAGAGGGTTGGGACATGAGCCCTCGCCTCGATTGCCGGTAGCAGATGCGGCGCAAAGCGAAGTCGAAAGCGCTTTTGCGAAGGAGGCTGGCGTTCTTCCCATCGGGACTTCTGCGCTTTTTGATAAAACGCCCATCGGCACTGCGCAGGTAAGTGCTCTAATGCAATACACCAACGGACTGGGAGAGGTTTGCACCAAGGTTGAACTAAAGACTCAGGCAAGTAAGTCTCTGGCCGGTCTTTGTGAAGGCAAAGACGGCGTGTGGCGCTATGTGCCGCTTTCCAATTGAATGATTGTTGAGTGGAGAATCAGGCATGACGCTTGATCAAGAGCTCAGAAGCGGGTTCCTTGTCCAGTGCCGAGTGATTGCGGCATTGATGCTGCGCGAAGTGCACACCATTAACGGCAATAGCAAACTGGGCTATCTCTGGGTACTGGTGCAAAGTGCGTTTTCTATTGCCGTGTTTTGGGGACTGCGTGAATTTATGAACGCCCATGCGCCGCACGGAATGAGTATGGCGCTGTTCTTAGCTTTGGGCTTTGGAGTGTGGGCAGTTTTTAATGAGGGTGTCACTAAAACGATGTCAGCAGTTGCGGGAAACCGAGCTTTACTGACATTTCCTCAGGTTACAGAGTTTGATGTGATGCTTGCACGCATCCTTGTGTTGGCTGCGACTCAATTTGTCGTAACGACGATCATCATTGCAGCAAGTGTTTTTTTCGGCTATGTGTTCAGACCCGCAGACTGGCTTCTAGCCTTGAGCGTGATGATTTTGATTCCTTTGTGCGCACTGGGTATGGGCATGATCATTGCCGCGTTAGCTGTTTTTGTTCCGGTACTTGAAAAGATTGTGCCGATGATCTTTCGAATACTTTTCTTTGTCTCCGGAGTGTTCTTTTCTGTGGATATGTTCCCGCAGTACATCGCCGAAATTCTCATGTGGAACCCAATTCTGCAGGCGATTGAACTGATGAGAACAAGTTTGCATCAGGGGTATACCGTCACAGGACTGTCTTTTGGTTATCTTGTGATTGTCACGGTTTGCTCGCTGGGATTGGGCGGGTTTCTGGAACGATACGTGCGTTCAAGGAGAGTGGATCAATGATTGAACTCTCTCATATTCACAAAGCTTATCCGCTTAAAAACGGCGAACGCAACATCGTTTTAAACGATGTGAACCTCAAGATCGAAGAAGGTAGAAGTATTGCGATTTTGGGATTGAACGGTGCTGGCAAGTCCACTTTGATGCGCATTATTGGCGGAGCAGAGGCTCCAGACTCAGGCAAAGTGATTCGTACGTCCAAAGTGTCATGGCCGATTGGATTTTCCGGATGTTTCCACGGGTCGTTGACTGGACGAGAGAACCTTCGCTTTGTGTCTCGCATTTACGGAGCAGATATCAAGGCGGTGACGGAGTACGTAGAAGATTTTGCGGAACTGGGCAAATATCTGGACATGCCGGTGAAGACATACTCTTCCGGTATGAGAAGCAAGTTGGCTTTTGGTCTTTCCATGGCCATCCAATTCGATTTTTATCTGATTGATGAGGCGTTTAGCGTTGGAGACGCAACGTTCCGAAAAAAGGCTAGTGAGGAAATTCAAAAGCGGACATCCAGTGCTACGTTGATTTTTGTTTCGCACTCGATGGCCGCAGTCAAACAGTCCTGCGTCTGCGGAGCAGTACTTTATGGTGGAGAACTTTCCTACTATTCTGAGTTAAACGACGCAATCCAACACTACGCGGAAATTTGTAATGGCAAACGTTGAAAACAAAACAGCAGCAGTGCCGCCGGTCGAATCTCAGCAGGCACCTAAAACAGTAGCTGCAGCAGTGGTAACTCAGTCTCAAGCGCAGGCAGCAACAGGTCCTGCGGCAGTATCTGTTGCTGTGGGGCAAGCTGAAGTGCCTGCTGGAGTTACGGATAAGGGACTGGGGCGTACATTGTCCCCTTGGGCTGAGAAGATCAAAGAGTGGTGGGGAAAGCGATCATCCTGTGAAAAGGAAGTGATTAGTTTCGTAGTTGTGCCCACCATTGCCGTCTTCGGGTATGTGTCTTTGTGGTCTTCCCCCATGTACATTTCTGAAACGCAATTTGCAGTGCGCTCCGGAACAGAGCAACCGATGGCGGTGGATTTGACTTCACAAATTTTTAGAACCAACACCCAGTCGGTTCAAGATGCTCAGGTTGTTGAGGCATATATCCGATCGCCGGATGCATTCGCGGCTGTTGATGACAAACTCAAGATCATTGACTACTACAGTTCGCACAAGTGGGACATTATCAGCCGCTTAACGTCAGAGCCAACACTGTTTGACAAGCAGACATTCTGGAATCGAGTTTCCAATCCGGTCGTTAACCCTGACAACGGGATCGTGACCTATCAGATCAAAGCTTATGATCCCAAGATGGCTCAGGCTATTGGTGCGGAAGTTTTGCGTCAAAGTGAAGGTCTCATCAATGAGATGAATGAACGTGCACGCAAGGACACGTTGGATCTTGCACAAAAAGAGGTTGATCTGGCTCGTGATCGTGTGTCCGCAGCGCAGAAAGCATTGGAAAATTTCCGTGATAAGCATAAGGAATTGGATCTACAGGCAACAGCTACAGGTCTGCAGTCGTTGGTAATGCAACTCGAGGGCGAACGCGCGAAGATCAAAGCGGAAATCGCTGACGCTAAAACTTACATGCAGGAAAACGCACCGGCAATGGTAAGTATGAAGAGCAAACTCGCTGGCGTCGAGCAGCAACTCGCTCGAGAAAAAGCGCGTCTTGTAGGTACACGTGAAGGGCTCGCAATCAACGCCTGGGTCTCCGAATATGAGACGCTAATGATTGAAAGCGAGTTTGCCAAGAAACAACTTACGACAGCGATGACGGCACTTGAAACGGCGAGAGCCTCGTTGCTTGTAAAAGCTCGATATATCGTGCCCATCGAAAAGCCGACATTACCGGATGAATCTCGTTATCCGTTGGCTTGGGTGTTCACCTTAGTGACTTTCTTGGGGCTCTTCTTGCTTTATGGCCTCATCCGATTAATCATTGCTTCAATCCGCGAACATGCGGGTTTTTAAATAGACCAAATAGGTTGTTGAAATATGCATTTCACCAAGCAAGGGATCGTGCTGGCGGC
>ULVX01030386.1_pt1 | contig 14960 bp, 12 predicted proteins | sample 1959811 | NCBI WGS metagenome assembly ULVX01 (sample SAMEA4835797, study PRJEB28245) | human gut metagenome | biome: gut microbiome; material: fecal sample | place: Denmark | collected 2008
ATTTTTCAAAAAAACTCAATAATACCTTTTCTTTCTGGATAAGAAGATCGCCATAAACTCGTTGAAAACTTATATGAAAAGACTTATAGCCTTGTTTGTGAACATACTTGTCTATTTGTTTTTTTAACTCATGAAGATTATCAAAATAATCACATAACTTTTCACGCACTTCTTTGAAAGATGGCTCATTCTCTGCTAAATAACGAGCCATATACCCAGATTCAAAACCTTTTTCAAGCTTATTCCAATTCTTGTACTTATCTGGATTTGCATTTAGAAATATGGTACCGATTGACAACTCTATTGATTGTCTCAATGAATAAAATGCACAATCAAAATATCCATCTTGATATAATCCTATCGCATTAATAATCATCTGACAGGCTTCTGCGAAGAACTTATTGGATTCTATTGCATTTATAAACCCAGTGGTTGCCATTTGAATATTATTAATTGCGTAAATATATTCATCAGCATTCGGGAGGTCAAACTTATGCAATTTGTTCATTGAGATATCATCTAAATTTGCCATAGAAAATTCTCCAAATGATGTATTAAAAAATCTGCCTATCTATTATTTGTAGTTTTGCTTGCGATGGCTCTTCGTAGGCATTGCAGGTGGCAAGGTAGTTCTTCAACGCCGTGAAGTCGGTACCGTAGAGATTGTCGCTGAATTGGTGGAGCTTGGTCATTACGTTTATGTATGCCAGAGGGTCTTTGTGGCGCGTCAGTTTGCGTAAGGCGAGGATATAGTCCTCTCTAAAAACTGTCGGGACAATGATACGCGACTGGTCAGCACGCACAAGTTCGGCATTCATCATCACACGGGCTATACGTCCGTTTCCGTCATTGAATGGATGTACTTCGCTTATCATGAACATCATGAATATCGCTCTCGCAAACGGGTCTGTCAACGCAGCATAATATTTGAAGCCTTGCGATAGCGTACCTTTCACAAGCTGATGATCTACAAACTCCGTCATTCCGGCACGGTTGTTCTTCGTTTTGAAGATACCGGGATTCATATGCGGTCGTCCTTCAAGCAGCACGCTGTGTCTGTGACTTAAAATCGCAAACAATTCGTCGGGCGATGTCGGTATCTTCATCATTTCCGCACGGTTTGACAGTATCTTGAATGTTCCGAGTATATCATGTGAGTCCTCATCACGACGTGGCATTGGAATTCCGGAGTCAACGATGGCTTTGGCCTCCTCAACATCAAATTCAGTTCCCTCTATGTAATTGGAGAAATAGCTTTCAAAGAATGAGAACAGACGGAAGGACTCCTCATCTGTATTACGGTTGTTGCGTATTACGAAATATCTGTCTTTTATCGCGTCAAAAAGTACCTCAAACAATTCGACTCTTGTTTTGTCAAACGGACTTCCCGCTGCAAGAGCTTTTGCAGAGTCTGTTGACAGCACCTTCGCATCATGAGTTGAAAGCAACGCAGAGATAATGTTGTTGATTTTGGCAAATTCTGTCTGCATCTCCAATTCTTCTGCCACATTCCTTAACTCATCCCGATATTGATTGAGACGATCTTCACCTCCTGTCAATAGTATCTGTTCAAGTTTATTTTCAATGACACTTGCTGGCAAAACACGTGACTCATCACCGGCCTTTCGTGACACCTGCATATTTTCAAGCATATATCTATGCTCACCCGATATGTGCATACCCATGAACGGAATATCGTGTGAAGTCGCTTTCGGACCCTTGACGAAATTCAGGATAATACCCGGCAAATCGGTCACTCGCCTTGTTGTTGAGTTTGTAAGGAAAAAGTCGCCTGTTGCTGTTGGACGCATCTCTTTGGCACTACGATGACTTATCAACGCATCCGGATAACGGTAAACAAGTATATCAATAAGATTACGACGCACGATGTTTTCCAGACTATCTATAAGGTTAGTCGTATAAATACGTGGCGCGACCTTACGTAGTTCTCCGTCTTTCTCCTTCTTGCTGAGCACACGGGAAATGTTCGGGTCAGACGAACCGAAAATAATCTCTTTTTGGGTGTCAACTTTAACTGCCATACAAAAAATCACGATTAAGAGAATACAAAGGTACAAATTTTTGCGATTATAATCGCGATTTTTACAAAAAACTGAGTTTAGGGCCTGTTTATCGAATATATCATATGGCTTACTCCTGACGTTATTGTCGGTCTTGACGACAATCCAATCCGCTGTTGCCACTCTTCCTGTCGCTCTGCTTATGTGTTCAATACAATACTCCCGTTCAATTATATTGAACAATACTATATTTTTGAACAAAAACATTTGTGCGTTTCGGGATTGTTCATTAAATTTGCGGTGTTCAATAACATTGAACGCGCTATGATAATTGAACAAATGAGCAATCAAGAGATATTAAATAGGGCTGTCGCTGCTTTGAATAGCAATCTTTACCGTGAGAAAGCCACGGTAGATTACGACGGAGATATTCCTTGCCTTAACTTAATGGGCAAGCGTTTCCGTTGTGTCGTAAAGCCAAACCTTACGCTTGGGGAAATGACTGAAAAATGTATTCCTATCGACAAGGAGGAGAGGATTCTTTATGTTACCATCAATGCCACCCCAAAAATGCTGGAACTTGCAAAGCTCCCTGATGTTAATGTATTGGACTGCGCAGGGAATTTCAATATCCAGTACCAACTGAAGAATGGTAATGTCGTGCTGATGCTTGCCAACAAAGGCGAAAAGCCGATTGAAGAAAATATACCAAAAGCCTATCCGATATTTTTGGAGAAAGGGTTGAAGGTTATTTTCTATCTGTTATTGGACAAGAAAAATATTGATCGTCCTTATCGTGACATAATGGACGCTACTGGTGTGGCAATCGGAACTGTCAAGAATATTATCGACGGATTGGTCTATCAGCAGTTCGCACGTATTGAAGGAAACAAACGCTTTCTTACGAATGCTGACAGGCTGCTTATGCTATGGGCGACTAATTATGGGCAGACGCTGAAACCCAAACTATTGCATACACGTTTCGCATTCCGCAATGAAGAAAAACATAAGAACTGGAAGGAAATGACGCTCCCTGACGGGATGATATGGGGCGGAGAACCGGCGGCGGCTCTTACCGATGGATTCCTTACTCCGGGAGAGTTTACCGTTTATACAGATGTACCTGCCGCAACCCTAATGAAAACCGGTGCCGTTATTCCCGACACAAACGGAGGAATTACCGTATATGAGAAATTCTGGGCTGGAGAAGATACAGCGAATGTAACTCCGGCAATATTGACATACGCTGATTTGATGGATACGGCGAATGGTCGTTGCATCGAGGCTGCACAAAAGATAAAGGAAAATGAGCTTAAATATCTCCTCTGAAAAGATAGACAATCCGCTGCTGATTGAGTTGCTGCGTCAGCTTAATCGGACTTTTTCAAAAATCGGAAGCGACTTCTTTGTCATTGGCGCAACTGCCCGTGATATAATATTGCATGTCCTTGCCAATACATCGGCAAGGAGAAAGACAAAAGACCTTGATATTGCCATAGCTGTAACCGGCTGGGACAAATATAATGAAATATGTCAGGCATTGATGGCTGACGGACTTGAAAAGTCCACACATCAAGCTCAACGATTCTACTTCGGCGATTATGAAGTGGATATTGTGCCTTACGGCGCGGTGGCGAGAGATGATGACAATATCTATTGGCCGCCGGAAGAAACGATAGCTATGTCTGTCAAAGGATTCGACGAGGTGTTGAGCGAGGCAATCATGGTAAGCATAGACAATGAGTTTGAAATCAGGATTGCATCATTACACGGACTGTTTTTATTGAAACTCAATGCTTGGCTCGATCGCAATATCGGCACCAATAAGGATGCCGAAGATATGTGGTACATAGTGGACAATTACTATTTCGCCAATGAGGAACGGGGTATTCATCCGGAAGTATATGAACTTGACAACTTTGACCTCACTGTCGGCGGAGCTTATTGGATGGCGCATGATATTGCCGATTTGTTATCTCAGGAACAGATTGCCTATTATGCAGACATTCTCCGCAATGAGATAGAACGTGAGGAAGATAGCCGACTTGTGGTTCAGATCCTTGAAACGAACAGGTCTGTCACTTCCTCTGATGTGCTTAAAGTCTTACAAACCATTTCAGATGTATTCTCAAAAAGATTGACCGATGATTGATGTTGAAGTATTCTCGGAAGCCGGTATAGGGAAACATAATGAGGATTACGTCTTACACACGGTGATTGCACCCGACATATCGTTGATTGTCGTTTGTGATGGGATGGGTGGATTGTCTTATGGCGCGGATGCGTCAAAAATTATAGCCCATAGCATCGGGAACTATCTGAGCCAAGACCTCTGTTTGCATAATCCGGAACAATCCATAATAAAAGCCTTACAATGTGCCAATGATGAGTTGGCAAAGGAATGTGTCCGGCTCAAATCAAAGATGGGAGCATCAGTTGCTCTGACCTTATTTGAGGGCAATGCCTGTCATTATACTTGGTTAGGAGATGTAAGAATATACCGTGCCAACGGAGGTAAAACAGAATTGCTGACAAAAGACCACTTAGCCATTGAAGGCAACCACTCATTCCTCTCCCGTTGCATAAACGGCAAGGAATTCCGCCATTCTCCTGAGGTCGGAGAGTTGGCAATAAGCAGTGGCGATGAAGTCTATATCGCTACAGACGGATACTATCTTCATAATGAAATGGGGGCGATGATAGAATCAGTAATTACAGCCGATGATGATGCAACCATTGTTTGTATTAGACTGAAGTAGTTTCATAGAATCATACTAAATAATGTATATATAATTTTAAGTGTTGAGCAACATAATGTCTGGATTTGATACCTCAAGTCAGATCTTGCCCATATATCGTGCTATTGAGTAAGTACCCTTGCATGAGGAATTTGCCAGCGAGGATGTTGTAGCTATTCATATACATAGAATAACACGCAAAGATTCACAATATTTGATCATCGACAATAATATTAAGTATAACTTCTTGCAAAATGACTTGAATTGCAATCTTGGATATACTTCCACCGTGTGTTAACTCCTATGATGAGGTTGTGTGAATTAAAAGCCTATTATAATATATTACAACTGACAATGAATGTCACAAGTGACAGTTTTTATCAGTCATTTAGGCAAATGCAAGAATCTACGATTATATACAGTTGTAAGTACAAATTTTTTGCGATTATAACTCTGTATTTGACAAAAAACTGAGCTTAGGGTATCATTGCATTGTAATTCAACCTTTGGGCAACTTGTTCGCACCATTGGCGTGTAAAACACTCGGATTTAATCATAATCAATCTTTGTAGTTCAGAATAGTCAGCATTGTTTCCCGTATCCCTCGGCGGGAGGCGTAACGTAACATTTTAGGGGTGTTTATAGAATAGAGCGACAGGGCGTTTTGCATAATGTTGAATGCCTCGTTGCCTTGCAGGTAATAGAAATCCGGATCGGCGTTTATATCCACAAGCATTTTTTCCAGTGTCGGCATCATCACTCCGTCAACCGTTTTTATAGGGGCTTCGGTTGTAAGGGCTTTTACGATTACTGATTTTTCGGCTAAATCAACATAATCCGACATAAAATCTTCCGTCGGTCTATGATATGCCCTTATCTTTTTGTCGGTCAGATAGTGAAATACTGCCTCCGTAGCGTCTTTCGGCACCTCGACATATAAGGCGTTGTTTGCCGAAAGATGATGTTGCAGCGAGTTAATATCATTGCCGGAATACACCACTATGTCAATCAACGGAAATGCCCTTGTCAGATCGGCATATAGATTGCGTAAATCCTCCGTCAATGACGGCATGAAATCACTTTTTGCCTGTTTTCCATACAATCCGCGTGACAATCTTGACAGTTGATTTTGCTTGATTAGTTTCCTGATATGCCAGAGCAGACCGGAATCGGAAATATTCTCCCGGTCATGGACATAACCCGCCAGTTCGCAAAGAGTGAAGCTGTTGCGGCTATTGGCAAAATCCAGTATCAAGTCAGCAGTACTCATATATCTATAACAATTTTACGGCGCAAAGTTAGCTTAATTTCGGCAACAAATCAAGTTTATTGCCGAAATTAAGTATTGAAATGTGGAGATGAATAACGGCATGGAATGACATTTCATCTTTTAGGTGATACAAAAATTTGAGATTAAAACCAGTGTGAGGTACAAATTTTTGCGATTATAACGGCGATTTTTACAAAAAAACTGAGTTTAGAGCCGATTTTGCACTGCGAAAACGGATAGAGGAGTGGCGGCTCACGGTGTCTGCGTCGGTTTTGCCGTCAGATGGTGACGGTGATCCGATGGGCCACTGACACCATCCAACGTGTTAAGGCGGATTTCACTTTTGGCAAAAAGTGCACTTGTGGTGGTTTTTCCACAAAATTTAGGTCCCTCCACCAATACGACTCCACTTGATTTCATTTTTTTGAAATGGTGGATTCTATGTATCTTGAAAGATAATTATCCATAGTCATAATCTGTTGATATTAAGCGCAAAGATATGGAAAAGATTTTTATACTTCCAAATTTATCGGGTTTTTAATGCTTGATTTATGAATGTTTTACTTCCAGATTTATGAGGTTTTGACTTCCTGATTTATGAATAGGTCATAGCTAAGTGTTATACATCTAAATTTTAGAATAGTTTTTATTCACTGATAAGTGAGGCGGAGATGCAACACTTGGCTGTGTAGGGTTGAGTGCCATTAAAAAGTGACGAGCTTCGCTTGACGCTCATTGACCGCACTCAATATACGATAAATGGGCTAAAACCGGTAGCCTCAAAGGCTCTTAATGATACGCCTGATAGTCGCTGTACCTCGTACGACTCAAATAAGCAACTCGTGTTCTTCACACCTGCACGTTAAGTTGCCACTGATAATTTTTGTCACAAATGATACTCAATGTTATTTATCTCTTCAGTGAATACCCCTATCTATTTTATTCAATATGCAGCGATTTATTGGTACTAAACAGGTCATCTCCGTTTTTGCGAAAATATTGCAACTGCCCATCTGGAATACGATTTACCACAGTTTCATTACCTTTCATGTCAACGACATATACAGCAAGTTCACTGACAGATCTATCAAGCAATGACCTTATGACATATTGACTTTGTGTCGTGATAAAAAAACGGTTGTCGCTTGCGGAAATAATATCATTAAGAATATCAGAAATATAGGGCTGATAAATAAGTGCATCCAAATCATCAAAGCAGATTGTTTTATTCCGGTTGCCCTCAATCGCCGCTTTATAGAATATCAATCTTCTCAGAGAGTCTCCAAGAGAATTAAAAGGCACAATAGATATGTAAATGCCGTTTTCTTTCATTGCAACAATCGTCCGTGATGTCGAATCAAACATCATCTTCAACCCGTAGCCGTGGAACAGTTCCGCAAGACCGGATTTCAGATCAGGCAAATTTGCAACCGTCTCCATAAGATTTCCACCGGACGGAGGCCGCAGGAATCCAATGTTGGAAGATTCCGGAACAAAGTGTTTTGAGAAAAAATATGCAAGTACATCCGGCAGTACAGCGGGATCTTTCTTTGTGGACAGGGTCAGTGACGAAGAAAAAGCATATTTGGAAACCTCTCCTTGTATAGAGATGTCAACAGACAGTCCGTTGTTCGCTCCACGGATAACATTGATTGTACTGCCATCGGCAGATACTTCCACAGGAGTTGTAGCAACTCCATTGTGAAACAGGTCTGCGGTATTCTCAACACGGATAAGGTTTCTAAGGGATTTGTTTGATGAATTTACCATATACGGCACATCAAACAGGGCAAGAGCTTCAAGTATATTGCTTTTGCCGACATTAGGTCTGCCTATCAAAACATTAATGCGCCGACAGTCGGAGAGCGTTACCGATTTTACAGACTTGAAGTTCTTAATGGATACGCTCGTTAGATTACTTGGTGCGGATTTATCCATATTGTCCAAATTTACAAAAATATTTTGAGGTGATTATAGTCGGCAACTGTTATTTTTATTTTTGTGCCGGGACTTTATGCTGATATTGTGCAGTTACCATACAAAAAAGAACGATTATAATCAGTCATAGGTACAAATTTTTGCGATTATAACGCCGATTTTTACAAAAAACTGAGTTTAGCCTTTAATTCATGCCCTCTGATTGGGGTTGCGCAACGGCATGATGGTTTCCAGGCTATGCCGTTGGCGACGTTTGGAGCGAGTCCGGCACTGCCGCAGACCGCATCGCCACGGATTAGAGCGGGCTAAACACCGGGTGAAGGATCGACAGTGCAGATGGCGTCACGGAGGCCGCTACACCTGCACCGCCTTCTCCGTCACCCCGTGTTCCTAACGCCCGCTCCAGTTCTGTATTTCTACAAGTTGCGCCACATTCGCTGATTACGGCAACACACGTCACGGGTTGCCGCAATCAGAATCATTGCACATTCTTTTTTTCTTATGGACTCACATTCCGTTATGTCGGTTATCCTGTGTCACCATGAAGGCACTCGCGGCTCTATGTTTCTCACCGACAATCGCATATATCACAGCACGGAGTATATTCGCTCGGTATGGATAACGTGCCGGGACGGGCTATTCTATTGCCGACAACTGAAAAATCTCCAGACCTCGCTCCCTGCGGTCGCTCAGCTCGTATTTTTCAGCCGCCGGCGAACGCCCTTTGCTCCCGTCACGCTGTGGTGTTATCGAGCGAACATACTTCATACTGCGAAATAGACGCATTGAGGTTAAAAAAAAATATCGCCTTATGACACAGGATAACCGACATAATAGAAAATCGAGCTTCACACCTTCACCAGCTCATACCGCATTAAGACGGACTGCAAGGGTGATGGCTGTCATTATCGGAGCGGTGGTCGGGCTGGTGCTTATGGTGATACTCAAACCGATATGCAGAGGTGTCGGGTGGGTTATCTCCCTAATCTCCGCAGTGGTGATAATATTTTGGCTGATAACAAATTTCTAAACATTTACGACTATGGCACAGAACTCAATGAAAGGAACTATGGCGTTCCAAGACACAATCAGAACCTATCTTGACAATATGGCAAAGAGTGACGTATTGTTCGCCGTCAAGTATGCCAATCCCTCAAAGTCAATGGATGACTGCGTTACATATATCCTCAACCAAGTGCAGAAAAGCGGGTGCAACGGGTTCGAGGACGATGAAATCTTCGGAATGGCAGTCCACTACTGGGAAGAAAACGAGATAGAGGTCGGAAAGCCTGTCAACTGCCAGGTGGTAGTCAACCACACGGTAGAACTCACCGAGGAGGAAAAGGAGCAGGCACGGCAGGACGCCATCGCAAAACTCCGTGACGAGGAAGCGTCCAAAATGCGCAGACCTTCGCAATCCAAGAAAGCGACAGAGAACAGACCCCAAGTTGAACAACGCAGTCTATTTGACTTCTAATACATTACAGCTATGAAACCCAAGACAATGATACAGAAAGAGGTCGCACGACTTTCAGCAACCCTGCGACCAATATCCACAAAGCAGACCGAGTGGGCATATACCAACTGCGTTGAACATATCGCATACCGAGCCAAAAGCGGTATGCTTACCTGCCCCGACTGCGGACACTCATGGAAAAGCGGTGACGGCACGCTGTGTGACGCCCTTGAAGGTTGCATCTGCCCTCACTGCGGAGCGGAACTGAAAGTGCAGGACACACGCAGACGCACTCAGAAGGGTGTACGGTATTTCTGCATACTCACCACCTGCCGGGGTTATCAGGTAATCAGAGTGGCGCAGGCTCACTATTCAAGCAAGAAGGGAGAGCCGATGAAATTCTACTGCACCGAGGTGGTTCAGCGTTGGATTTCACCCGACGGCAAAGTGACCGACATGGCATTGCTCCGCACATTTCCCTCCTACTACTGCGACCAATGGTCGTTATACAGCGACATGGAGGTGCGCCCCTATAACAGCCTTTATGATGATGTCTGCAAATGGAGCGAAGTCTATCCGCTGATACGCACAATCCCACAGCTCAGACGCAACGGGTTCAAGGGCGATTTCTACGGCATCTCACCCGTGCTGCTTTTCAAGAGGCTGCTTTCCGACACACGGATTGAAACGCTGATGAAATCCGGAGAGATTGAGGATATGAAATACTTTATCCTCAACCCACACAACGCCGATATGCTCTGGGCATCATATCTCATCGCCAAACGCCACCACTACAAAATCAACAGCCTTGAATTGTGGTGTGACTATCTGCAAATGCTGAACAATCTTGGGCAGGACATACGCAACCCGAAGAACATCTGCCCCGCAGATTTCATTGACGCACACGACAGGGCGATGCGCAGAATAGAAGCCAAGCGAATGAAGGAGTGCACTGAGAATGAACGCCGATGGGAAGCTGAAAGGCGTGACCGTGAACAGCGTAAACTGCTGGAGGAGAAACAGCGTGAGGACGATTTCAAGGCTATGAAGTCCAAATTCTTCGGGTTGGTAATCTCCGACAACGAAATAACGGTCAAGGTTCTTGAAAGCATCGAGGAATACTATGAGGAAGGCAAAACGCAGAATATATGCGTGTTCGGGGCTGGTTACTACACAAAAGCCGAGTCACTTGTATTGTCAGCAAGGATTGGTGACAGAATCATAGAAACCGTGGAGGTTGATTTGCAGACCCTCAGAGTGGTGCAATGTCACGGCAAGGGAAACCTCAATACCGCATACCATGACCGTATTGTGGATTTGGTGAACTCCAACGTCCAGCTAATCAAGGCACGAATGACCGCCTAAATGTATAATCCGACCTGTGCCAGCAATGGCGCAGGTCACAATACCCACCGATTATGAACGTGACATTTGAACATCCGACCATCATCTATGATGATAGGATAGCCGAAATCATCATAGAGTTTGTGAACCATATTCTCTATGCCGACAGCGAGAAAACGCTACGGCAGATAGTAGCTGACTTTGCCAATAAGTACGACCTTGACCGATACTTCGTATATGGCTTTGGCAGTCACCATCTATGGCTTAAACAAAGGAAGATAACCAACCCCGATATGACATTTGAATATCGGATACTGATTGTAGGATACTAAACAGCAACACTATGGCAACGAGAATGACCGCAAACGGAGTAAGCACAACCACCACTCCCGGCACTGAGCAATACGAGGTGTTTTACACCGGATACAGCTCACGGCAAAAGAAACACTATCAATATGACTACCGCCACACTGACGGAGAGTTATATTCCTGCGTGGCAGACACTCTCAGCGAGTGCAGACAACACCGTGATGAATGGCTGAACAAGAAAATCAACAACTCAAAATGACATAACTATGGACAATCTGATTGCAAAAACGATACTCCAGCAAATCGGAGGACACCGCTTCGCCGCAATGACGGGAAGCCACAACTTCATCAACCTCGGCAACGGGTTGAGAATGAGCCTCAGTCGAAACAAGACATCAGCTAACCGCCTTGAAATCATCTATGACGAGGGTGCAGACCTCTACAATGTGCGGTTTTATCGCCAGTCTATGAACCACAAGACCTTTGAGGTGACGACAAAGGACATCGAGAAGATTGAAGGTGTCTATTGCGATATGTTGGAGGACATCTTCACCGATGTGACGGGTCTATCTACCCATTTATGAAAAGACATTTGCCAAGTCGTAATATAGCAGGCTGGACGACCTCGTGATGAAGTCGCCCAGCTTATTTTTGCTAAAAATTTCGGCCGCCAAAAGGCGGCGTTTGGAATTTAATTGGATTTATGAAACAAATCAATTTCAAAAAGTTCACCATCACAAGTCATTCCATACGCTCCTGAAAATTCAATAACATTATTTCGATGAACTCCGACTATTGTACTTTTTTCTCCACTCATACAAGATACAAAGTTTTGTTTTGTCAGACGAAGATAATCAATTAACGCGCTTTTGCGCATCAGTAATCCATGATATGAGGAACCCTGACTTTGCAGAACAATAGAAGTTATGTTATTTGTTTTATCTTTAACAATTCCTCGTTCAGCCACATGCAAATCTAATACTGCCATAACGTCAGGAATTGGCATATAAGCAGTTGTCATTCTATGCTCATCGTCGGGAATTCCTCCGTAGTTTTCCTGTAGCTGCCCCATATATGATCTAGTTATTGGTTGTATTTGTTGATCAAATATATAGCAAAGATCTTCCTCGTCAAAAACATTTTTGAACGAATCTGACCATGGATACTCATTCCATATAAAATCGGTAATACCACTAGTTTCTGGCATCCATCGCCCATGAAAATTCCGCGTTCTGGCCCATTTTATAAACTTGTCAGTGTTATCTTCTTTTATAAAGAAACCATTATAGTGTATAAATTCTTCAATTGAAGGTAGTCCTTCATCAATTCTATCAGATTTAGAATCAAAGAAATATAAAGGAATCCATGATTCCCCATCTTCATCAATTAACTCAAAAAAAGTTTTGGGAGTAGTATCCAACCATTCCTGAATATTTTCTACACGTAGAAGTCTGTGAGGATGATTAAATTTAGTATTGATATCTTCATTTAACTTGTCTGTGATAGATAATGTTGGATCAAAAGTAGAACTATGATCAGAATACCATGGGAAGTTATGAGTATGAAATCCTTTTTGATGATTCCTATAATCTCTTTTCATAAAACAAGTATCCATTAGGCTGGCCTCCACATTATAAAGTCCTAACCATTGATACTTCTTTCCTATTCGTTCTTTTTTATTTTCAAATCTTGAAGAAGAAGTGTTCTCTATATCTATTTCGGATATCTGTTCATTCCATCCAATATTATCATGAATGAAATTAATAATACTATACTGTACGTCAAACATTGATACTCCGACCTTATCTTGTTCTGTTTGGTAATAGGTGTAACTATCATATGTATTATTCATGTTTAAAACATATCTACAAAAGTCCGAGCCACCATTACCTCCGTTACACAAGGACTGTACCAGTAAAAAGGTTCCTTTTTCCGGCTTTCCAAAAACACCAGATATTTCACCGAAATCTAAATCTTTTTTAAACGAATCATTTCCAGTAATAAATCGGGGTCTTGATAATATATTATCCCAGCACCCGAAACCTTTATTTAAGTAATTAATGCGTTCTAATATTTTCAGCTGCCATTGACGAACAATAATGTCATTTGGAACTAATCCATCATGTTTATAATATGTATCGAATATATATTTACCGATGTTTGTGAGGGTCTCCTCTGAGTTGTTAGAGATCAAAACTACACCATAAATTGCAGCAAATAGCCCTTGATGCACGTACATATCCCGAACGTCTTTAAATAGCTCCATTAAATCAAAAATTATATCTTTATTATTTAATAGAGTTATAAAAAGTGCGCGAGTAGCTGCGGATCTTATAATAGGATATGATGCCGCACACATCCAAGTAGTGATTATTGCATGATTTAAAGATACGGTATGATCTTGAGAATAATTTATAAACTCTTTATACGACAGAGATTTATTCTTATTATATAGCTCATTACAATTTTGGCTCCAATAAAAATCTAAATCATTCTGGCTTAATGATACTAGATAATTGTGCAAAATAATAACGGCATCCGTTGTTAGGTGCGCATAAGAGCGGAGTAAAAAAGATAAGGATAACGTTGATTTATCTTGATCAAAGATTGCAAACAATACCGTTTTAGAAAAATCTTCAAATCTATTTTCTGAAGGCTCATATATAAAAGAATTTAGCAAATGCTCAGTCAAGAACCCATGTGTGAATTCTTTACGTGTCCAAGTTTCTTTTTTTGTGGGATACCATAAAGACAAAAACGCAGCAATAAAATTTCGAACATACGATGGATTAATCCCTTTGGGAATACTATTGTCAATAATGTTCTTTAGCTTTTCTATGACTTGGTTGTCAGAAAGACCATTCTTATTGCAATATTGCACAAATGATATAGCTTTCATGAAGTCACCAATATTATCAAAACCAAATTTGATTTCCAAATCATCTTGATATGATGCCATCAATAGATTTTCCTTTAGGCACGCATTAAGAAGACTTTTTTCCCAACCTTTATGTGGAGAGAGTATGTCTGAAGCCGTTCGTGCATCCAAACGTTTACAATCACCACATAGATATTTATCAACCATTATTGAGGCCACATCAATCAAGTATCTAAAAGTGATATTATAAAATGGATCTTCGTCAATACTATTAGCAATATTACGATTTCGAGCATTGAGATACCATCTATAGACTTGCCAATGTGTCAGTCTATTTCGGTATTCATAGGGCATATAATTGTATGCGATACAAAAAATATACAAAAACAATGGATTTTTAAATAGTCCTATGTTAGAATACTGACTTACTAATGAATTTGGTAGTCCAAATTCATTAAAATAAGCCTCCATAGCTTTTATATGATTAGTGTAACCATATAAATAATATTCTGCTATATCTGAATTGTCAGAAAGAATTATATTTTCAGCCCCACTTCGTATTGAAACAATCAGACGTAAATATGGGAATGATTTTAATTTTTGCATTAGTATTGCCAACTGATCTTTCCAATACGAATCACCGACACCTTCATTTAGACCGTCAATTATTATCAATCCTTTACGCTGCTTATCTTTCAAAAGATTATTCAGTTCGGACAATCCATCTTCTGTTATATGAAGCTTATTTAAAATATATTCCCATGCATCAGATTCATTATTAAAATCTGAACCAAAGAATAAGTATACTTGAGAATGGTTACAGTACTCAGACGCATATTGACATAATAAATGAGTCTTTCCTGTCCCAGCATCTCCAATTATACAAAGACAATCTTTTGTAATAAAATCGAATTCTCCTTGCAGATCATATAATTCATTATACAAATCTATTATAGGTTTCCTTATTTCACGCGAGACTTTTGAGTCAGAGGCAATCGGATAAAGA
>ULVX01065660.1_pt1 | contig 14816 bp, 18 predicted proteins | sample 1959811 | NCBI WGS metagenome assembly ULVX01 (sample SAMEA4835797, study PRJEB28245) | human gut metagenome | biome: gut microbiome; material: fecal sample | place: Denmark | collected 2008
TATAATATATATAAAGAATGAGGAAAGGAGTTTTCTATATATGCAGAAAATTCTAATTGTAGTTGATATGCAGAACGACTTCGTAACAGGACCTCTCGGTTCTGAAGCCGCACAGGTGGCTGCGAAGAATATTGCTGCACATATCAATGAATATGACACGGTAATTTTCACCCGTGATACCCACGGCCCAGATTATCTGGATACATTAGAAGGAAAGTTCCATAACATTAAGAATGGTGAATTGCCTGTGCCTGGTAGTAAGGTGTTTATCCGTCTCGATGAAGAGACTACTCGTGGATATGCTTATCCTGAAGCCTCTATTGTTTCTGTGCAGACTTGGCGTGATGGACATATCCATTTTATCGAAGATTCTGGCGAACAGTACATGGAGTTTTTCCCTCAGTATGTCAAAGATTGGTGCTATCTTTCTGATCTAATGAAGTTACACTAAAGGAGGTATATAATGGATTTATTTTCACTACTTGAGAATCTCAAGCTTGATTTTGAATGGGCAGAAGCTAATGAGTGGGTAGCTCCAATTTGTCTTGCTAACGATTTGCAAGAAACTATTAAAATCATTGAAAAGGAGATGGAAGAATAATGGCTACATATGCGTGTTCTGATTTGCACGGTAGATTGGATCTACTAAAGCAGATTCAGGATTTCTTACAACCCGATGATACGGTTTATTTTCTCGGCGATGCCGGAGATAGAGGCCCTGAGCCTTGGGAAACTATCAAAGCAGTCGCTCAAGATAAGCGTTTTATCTATCTTAAAGGTAATCACGAAGATATGCTGGTAAAAGCCATGGAAGATGAAGTGTGGAGAGAAGGATGCGGAGTACTTGGGAAAAACTTTGCTTTGCTTTCTCAAAATGGCGGTGGAGAAACTTTCCTTGACTGGCTTTTAGAGCCAATGAAAACTGGATGGTGGAATTATCTCAAGAAACTACCAACCTATAAGAAATATGTAAATGAACAGGGAATCACTATTCATCTCTGTCATGCTGGCTTTAATCCAATGCAGAACGATGCTATCCCTAATGACGATGATCTACTTTGGGATAGATGCCATTGGCACTCTAAGGAGCCTATTTTTGATGATAAAGAGATTTGCGTGCATGGCCATACTCCTATTCCATATCTGTTAAAACGAAATAATTGGAGCGATGAAATTCCAGATTGGGATGGTGGAGCTTGGTGGTATGCACAAGACCATAAAGTTGATTTGGATTGTGCAAGTTGGTATACTGGTTATACTGTGTTGTTAGATTTAGACAGCTTTGATGAACATATCTTTAATGCCGCCGACGCGATTGATCTTTCTAAGAAGGAGGAATGGTGATGATTCCCGGACTGTATTCTCTGTTTAATGAGAGTGAGCAGACGGTTTGGGTATATCAATATAATTTATTTACTATAATTTTCAATAATAGATGAAAGAAATTATTGGAGGTTATTAAAGTATGGGTTTCATTTATAAAATCTATAATGATATTAACGATAAAGTCTATATCGGATAGACTTCAAGCACTCTTGAAGAACGCTTTAAACAGCATCTTAAAAAAGTAAATAGTGTAGATAGAAAAACTTATCCATTATATAATGCGATGCGAAAATATGGGATTGAACATTTTTTCATTGAAGAAATTGAAAGAACCGACAACCTGCAAGAGCGAGAATAGTATTGGATTAAATACTATGACTCATATAATAATGGCTATAATGCAACATTAGGCGGAGATGGATGGGTACGCACTGATTATGACTTAATTGTTAAGTTATACAATCAAGGAAAAAGCGGGATCGAGATAGCAAAAGAATTAAATATTTCAAAAGCTACAGTTTACCGTGGTTTACGAGCAAGAGGAATTGAGCCACTATCTAATACAGAAACACTTAAAAAAAGTAGAAGTAAACGAATTGGATAGTATGATAAAAATACATTAGAGTTACTGTAGGTTTATGACAGTGTTGCAGATGCAACTAAAGCCATGGGGAAGACTTCTCACTCTCAAATCTCCAGTTGCGCTAATGGAAGATATGAAACAGCGTATGGCTATAAATGGAAATTTATAAAGGAGGAAGAAGAAAAATGATTCCAGGTCTCTATACCCTTTTTCAAGAAAAATGGGCAGATAAACAAGCAATCTGGGTGTATTCGGACCCTCATTTTGGTGATAAAGAACTCGCCGCTGGAACTCCAGGTCGTCCTTCCGATGAAGAGCAGGTTAAACTTATCAATAGTAAAGTTGGTAAGAAAGATGTTCTGATTATCTTGGGAGATTGCGGCGACCCGGCTATATGCGCTAAACTGCGTGGTTACAAGGTGCTTATTATGGGGAACCATGACGCCGGACGTAGTAACTATGAGCGCAGAAAAATTTCCCGCAAGTTTCCTAAAGAAGTTTTTCAGAAGTCTGAAGCTCTTGATGAAATGAAACGCGTCTATCCCGGTTGTCAGTATTCTATTGCTGAGGGGTATGACTTCCATTCTCCTTTTGAGTATTGGGAAGTTTCCGCAGATAATAATCTCTTTGACGAGATCTATGAGGGGCCTCTCATGATTGGTGAAAAGCTCATTCTCTCTCATGAGCCTCTTCCTATGATGCCTTGGGTGTTTAATATTCATGGTCATGTCCATGATCGTCGTCATAAAAATGACGACAGGCATCTAAATGTTTGCTCTGACGCAATTAACTACAGCCCAGTCAATCTAAATAAGTTGATGAAGAATGGGCTTACTTCAAAAATCTACTCTGTACATCGACAGACTATTGATGTAGCTACGAAAAAGAAGGAAAAGAGGAAACGCAATGGATAATCTCATTGATTTAATATTCGGTATTGTTTACAACGACCATGATTCCGATCTCATTGGGCGCGATCAGGTTGATGATTATACTATCGACACTTGCCTGACCGCAGATCAAGGTTATGAAACCGCAGTTTGGGTAGCTGACCATAATATGGTTATTGTGGCTCGTTATGCCACTAAAAATGACGCTGTTAAAGCGTTGGAAACCCTCGATGGCATTATTGATAGTCTAGATTGGAGTGGCGTGTTCATTGATGACGAGCTAAATAACATTGAAAAATCAATGGCTATCATTCAGCAGTTTATTGAACAGGAGGAAAAGTAATGACTCATCCGCATGGTATGTTAGGTTATCACGATAACCCAAGATGCAAATCCGATCTTTGGTCTCCTGTCCCATGTCCTTGTGCTCAAGAGAATCGAGCTTTTTCTCCTTTCATAGAGCATCAACAGGACCTTGAAGATGCTGTTAATTTGCTCATTGAAGCAAGAGTAAAAGGTGAGAACTGCTCTATTCAGTTTGAAACCGAGGTATCTGATGAAGATATTGTTTGGGTGATGGCTGAAGTTGAACGGAGGTTAGCTAATGCCAGAATATATTGACCGTGCTGTGGCTATATCGCAAGCCAATTTCATACATGGTCGTTGGGACGATGTGTACGTGAGTGCTACTGCACTGATGGCAATACCAGCTACAGATGTTATTCCAGTAACTCACAGTAAATGGGATATTGAAGTTGGCATGAATTATCATACGGAACGAATTTGTCCGGTATGTAAGAAAGTAATCAAGAGTAACTTCTGGGAGTATTGTTCACATTGTGGGGCAAAAATGGATGGAGGCGAAAAGAATGACGACTGAACTGAAAGTAATGGTTGGCATCCCCGGTAGTGGTAAATCTACTTGGGTTAAGCAAGAGGTAGCTCGAATCGAGGAAGAACATCGTACCACTTGTGTAGTTTCCAGAGATTTCGTGCGGCAGTCCATCTTGACCGATCGTGATAGCTACTTTGACAAAGAAGTTGAAGTATTCGACGAATTTGTCCGACAGATTAACGAAGCTATGGAACTTGGTATTGATGTTGTGTTTGCGGATGCGACTCATATTAGCCCCGCTTCTCGTGCAAAGCTCCTTGGTCGGTTGATCGCAGATCCGCATACCAAATTGACCTTTGAAGTCATTGATATTCCTGTCGAAACCGCTCTTGAGCGTAATGCTCAGCGGACTGGCGTTGCCAGAATCCCCGATTCCGCAATTAAGAAGATGAAGAAGGGATTTTCTATTCCTACTGAAAAAGAGTTTCCTAAAACCAATTGGGGATTTTCTAATATCGAGGTGCGTGTGCACCATTAAGAGAGGGTGATAAAATGAATATTTGGATTTCTAGCGACTATCACTTCAATCACGATAAGGAGTTCATCTGGAAAGCCCGTGGTTTTGAAAGCGTTGAAGAGATGAATGAAACTATCGTAAAGAAGAATAATGAGTGTGTGGCACCGGAAGATACACTTATTATCTGCGGCGACCTCATGCTTGGTGGGGCTGATAAGCTCGAAGAAGGACTTGCTTTACTCAATCGCATGAATGGCCGTAAACTCGTGGTTGGTGGTAACCATGATACTGCTAACCGCAGAGAAGCCTATCTTAGGGCTGGTATTCCCGTGTTTGACGCTTATGCTTTCACTTACCGCAAGTATCATTTCTATGCTTCTCATTATCCTACTTTAACCGGTAATCTTGAGAAAGAGTCACTTAAGCAGGTGACTTGCAATCTCTTTGGTCATACCCATCAGACAAGCAATTTCTACAATGAAATTCCTTTCATGTATCATGTGGGAGTCGATTCCCACGAGTGCTATCCCGTTCTCCTTGATGACGTTATCAAGGAAATGAATGAGAAGGTTGAGGAGTGCAAAGCTCAGCTGTAGGTTGAAAAACCAAAGCCTATCGTAAGATGCGATAAGTGTATGTATACCTATCCTAATTGTGGCGGTATCCCTGAGTTTTGTAAATCTTATAAGCGAGATCCTCCCGACGGAGGCTACTATGGATAACTAAATAATTTAATATAAAGGAAAGAAAGATATGCTTATTTTTGCCATTTTCCTCGTTCTGATTGCACTTACTGCTTTCATTACCTGCTCTATTGTTTGCGGCGCCGCCAAGAAGAAGGCGGCTGAAACCAAGGACGATTGGGAATGTCGTTCGTATACAAAGGTTGTCAAGTCTGTCACGCGTGTAAAATGGATTGCCACGATTGGTGCGCTCGTTATCTTGATTATCGTGCTAGTAATCGGCGGCATCCGCGTTGTTGACGAAACTGAGGTTGGTGTTGTAAAGACCTTTGGTGAAATCTCTGGCACTGTTGATTCTGGCCTTAATTTTATCAATCCTTTGACGCAGAAAGTTACTATGTATGACCTTCGTGTCCATGTCCGTGAATCTTCTTTTGCTTCTTATACTAAGGATGCCCAGCCCCTCACTGCTGCGATTGAGTATCAGTATGCACTAAATCCTGCTTTTGCTGAAGACGTGGCGCGTGAGTATGGCTCATATGAGATTCTGGAAACCAAACTCAGTAACATTGTTGAAGAAAGAGCCAAGATTGTATTTGCTCATTACAGTGCTATGCCCCTCCTTGAGAATCGTTCAAATCTCTCTACTGAAGTTGCCGAGGAAGTTAAGACCATTGAGAACCTATTCCATGTAACTTTTACCTCTGTGGTAGTCAAGGATATTGATTTCTCTGATGCTTTTGAGGCTTCTGTCGAAGCTAAGATGACCGCGGAGCAGGCTGCTCTAAAGGCCGAGCAGGATAAGAAAACTGCTATCATCCAGGCTGAACAGAAGAAGGAAGTTGCCGCCATTACTGCTGAAGCCGCTATCGCGCAGGCTAAGGGTGAAGCCGAGGCTCTGGAAATTACTCGCCAGGCTCTGCAGAATATGCCTGACACTTGGGTTCAGCAACTTTGGATTGAGAAGTGGGATGGCAAGCTGCCTACCACGCAGGCGGGTTCAGACGCCGCGATTATTGTAAATCCCAATATGGGTAACTAAAACTAGCCCCTAGCTCAATTGAGCTAGGGGCTTTTCTCGTTTATCCCGTCTGTCTCCGAGTTTCCGCGCGTATAGGCCCAGCAAATTTTTCGGAGAAATAGGGCAAATTTGATTTATCTATAAAATTTTGCTATCATATAGATAAAGAATTAAATAAGGAGAATAAAACTATATGAATTTGGTTAAAGCTATATATAAGGCTCCTGTGATTATGAAAGATTATTGGGAAGAGGAAGGTATTACCAACGTAAAGATTTGTTATCAAGGACAAACCTTCCATGGTGCAGCGTTACTAAGCAAAGAAGATGAAGGCTTCTACTCTAAAAAAGTTGGATATAACATTGCTCTATCTAGAGCGAGAATCCAAACTCTTACACATTTTTATAAACAAGAGAAAGATAAGTTTAATGCCCGTAATCAGTTTTATCAAGAGGTATTAGGTCTTGGGGTTAAAACTCCCGCGGAAGTAGACCCATTGGGTGCTTTTAATCGAAATATGATGCGCTGCAAATATAGAGCCGACGCACTTAAAGAGGCTCTTGATAAAGAGAAAGATATGTTACATAAATATATTCTTGGTCAAGATAAAGCTATTGAATCTGTCAAACGCTTTAGACAGAAGGCCGATAATAATTAACAAACTTCTCTTATTTATTATAATAACATAAGAGGTGGTTTTATTGGTAAATATTTTAATTGGAGTTCTCCTTATCACAGTAGGTGCCACCTTACTCAATAGTATTAGTGAAATTATAAGTGCTATTACAGAACTTATTAAAGCTAATATAAACGAAAGGATTGTTCGTCACAATGTTGCGATTAATAAACTTAGTGAAGGAGAAACTCAATCTAGGGCAATCGGATTTGCCACTACATACGAAGAGGAAGATGAACATGAACTATGATGTACGGTTTCCAACAGATAGATACTTCTACGATACTTGCTCCCTTTTGTTGGCCGGAGAAAGTCTATTTGAGCAGGATAAGAAGCCCTTCTTAGTTTCTTCAATTACGCTAAAAGAATTAGAGAGAATTAAGACAGCTTCAAACAAGGATGCTGACATCAAGTATTCGGCTCGTCTATTGCTTCATTTATTTGAAGAATATCCAGATAAGTATGAAGTAATCCCGCACAAAGTAGACAATGAGTTCGTAATTAAAGAAGCTGGTTTCGATGTTACTGATGATACTCGCATCTTGTCTGATGCCATTGCGTGCGACAAAGAAAAAGATATTGTCTTTGTAACTAACGATTTAAGTCTAAAACATATCGCTAATTGCTTCTTTGGTAATGGAATGATTGAGAGCGTTCCAGAAGAAGTAGACGATTATACTGGCTATCTTGAAGTTACTTATAGTGATCAAGCTCTAGCAGAGTTCTATTAGAATCCGAACGATAATTCCTTTAATCTATTACCAGGACAGTATCTTATCCTGAAAAATAGTAATGGAGAAATTGTTGATTTGCGGGTTTGGACAGGTGAAGAGTTCAGATACCTTTCTTCTAAGACTATTAACTCTAAATGGTTTGGTAAGATTTCTCCATACTCTGGAGATATTTATCAGAAGATGCTATTTGATAGTTTGCGTAATAACAAGCTAACTCTTGTTAAAGGTCCAGCTGGTAGCGGAAAGACTTTCGTTTCTCTGGCTTATTTAATGGCAAAAATAGAAGCCCATGAACTAGATAAAATTATTATCTTCTGCAATACTGTTGCTACTGCTAACTCTGCTCGTCTCGGATATTATCCGGGAACAAAAGACGAAAAGCTACTTGACTCTCAGATTGGCAACTTGCTAAGTAGTAAGTTTGGCGGTCGAGAGGAAGTTGAGAGACTAATCGCAGAAGGTAAACTAGTTTTACTACCATTCTCTGATATTCGTGGTTATGATACTTCTGGTATGAACGCAGGTATCTATATTTCTGAAGCTCAGAACCTTGACCGCACACTAATGAAACTCGCTCTACAGCGTGTTGGTGAAGATTGTATTTGTATTATTGATGGTGATGAAAAAACTCAAGTTGATGACATTCACTTCTCTGGTGCAAATAACGGTATGCGGAGGGTATCAAAAGTATTCAGAGGTAAGAATATTTATGGAGAGGTAACTCTTAAGAATATCTATCGTAGTGAGATTGCGTCTATCGCTGATAAAATTTAATAATAAGGTCGAGGGAGAAATCCCTCGACCTATTTTTATACCCTAATTGGAGGTGAGGTCATTGGCGGATAATGCTCAAGTTATTTGGGATTATCTCAAATCAAAAGGATTAAGTAACTGCGGCGCCGCAGGTCTAATGGGGAATCTATTCGCGGAAAGTGGACTTATTCCAACTAACTTATAGAACTCATATGAGAGCAAGTTAGGAATGAACGATGCCTCGTATACTGCGGCTGTTGATAATGGCTCCTATACCAATTTCATGCATGATTCTGCTGGATATGGTTTAGCTCAATGGACATATTGGAGCCGCAAGCAAGGTCTGTTTTAGCTGTGCAAAAATCGAGGAAAGTCTATTGGTGACTTGAACACTCAACTAGATTTTTTATATCAGGAACTAACTACAAGTTATTCCTAGCTATTAAAAATCTTGAAGACTACCTCATCTGTTGAAGAAGCATCTAATTTAGTGGTCACTCAATTTGAAAGACCGGCAGATCAAAGCTTTGATGCACTAAAACAACGTGCTTTATATAGTCAACGTTACTTCAATACTTATTCAACGCAAAAGGAGGAAATGACTAAGATGAAATATTCAAACGCCAATCAACCATTGGTTTGCATGATGACCAATAGTACCTGTTATAAGCAAACCCGTAAAATGGATATTAAGGGTGTACTCTGGCATAGCACAGGCGCCAATAATAAAACTATTAAACGTTATGTCCAACCGTCTGAGAATGATAAAAATTATCAATCTCTGATTGCTAAAATTGGTAAAAATACCAGTAGAACCGATTGGAATCATAGCTCGTAGCAAGCAGGTGTAAACGCTTGGATTGGTGCTCTTGCAGATGGAAGCGTAGCCGCGGTACAAACGTTGCCTTGGAATTATAGACCTTGGGGCTGCGGCTCAGGCCCTAAAGGTAGTTGTAATACTGGATGGATTCAATTTGAAATTTGCGAAGACAATCTAAGTGACCCCAACTACTTCGCTAAAGTCTACAAAGAGGCTTGCGAATTGACCGCCTACTTATGTAAGACATATAATATCAATCCAAATGGTTCTGTAAATGTAAATGGCGTAACAGTCCCAACTATTCTTTGCCATCAGGATAGTTATCAGCTGGGTCTTGGCAGTAATCATGCCGATGTATACCACTGGTTCAAGAAATATGGTAAAGATATGGCAACTGTTCGCAAAGATGTTGCTGCTTTAATGCAGTCTAAAATTATCGAGGAGGATGATGAAGACATGACTCAAGAGAAATTCAACGAAATGATGAATGTATATTTAAGCCAGCTCGCTGCTCAACCAGTTACTTGGGAACAAGATGCGATGACTTGGGCACAAGCTAATGGCTTAATCAATGGCAATGAAAAGGGTCAATTAATGCCAAAGCGTTTTATGACTCGCGGCGAATTTGCAGCCGTTCTAAAACGTTATGCTGAAAAGAGTGGTCAATAATGACTCGTCAAACAAGAGGAAAAAGAAGATACAATTAGAAGAGAGAATTTTCTAAACAACTTATTTGCGATATTCGCTCTTTATTGTGGATTGTAACTATCTCTGGTATTGCTCTTGCTTTCTATTGCGTACATCTTGGTTATTTAGGCACTCTTCCATGGATTAGTGCATTAGTAGGATTGCCCTGGTCTGCGCATGGTATTGTTTGTTCTTTTTACTTAAATATGAGCAAATCTGATCACCGCAAGGGTGGAATTACCTATGATTTAGCTATGTGTGAGCAACAATAGCAGCAAATAATCTAGGATGAGGCAACCATCTAATATTGAAGGCTTAGTAGATTTAATAATCTACTAAGCCTTTTCTTATTTTAAGCTTGATTTTTTATAAAATATATGGTATTATATATTCAGAAATAAAAAAGGAGAACTTAAAAATAAATGAAGTATTTGAGGTATAGCGAATGATAGTGATATATACAGACGGCTCAACCTTAAAGAATGGCGCGAAAGACGCAAAAGGTGGTTTTGGAGTTGTAGTTTGCGAAGCGGAACCGCATCAAGATCCGTCAACCTATAAAGTTATCGCTGCATATTCTGAACGCGCAGATGGGACAACAAACAATAGAATGGAAATGTCTGCAATTTTGTGGGCATTAACTCATTATGGTGCGAAAGACGGCGATTTCTTTACTCCTATTGTTTATAGTGATTCTATGTATTGTGTCAACAGTTTCACTAATTGGATTAAGAATTGGAAGGCGAATGGCTGGGTCCGTGCCGGCAATAAACCTTTAGAGAATAAGGACTTAATTCTCGAATACGATAGATTAACAACTAAAGAAGGATTACGGGTTGATTTAAGATATGTAAAAGGACATAATGGAACGCTGTTTAATGAGCTTGCTGACCAATTAGCAACAGGCAAGATTACAGAACAGCAAGTATTAGATATGTATGGAGGTTAAATATGGGAAAACTATATGACGAGAAATCAATCGAGTCACTTTCTCCATTAGAGTTTACAAGACTGCGGCCGGGCGTTTACGTCGGTAGTACTGAGTATTCTACTCAGCTATTGATTGAGATTGTATCTAACGCAGTCGATGAATTTAAAGCAGGTCATGGTAATAAGATTATTGTTACCATTAAGAATGATAATACGATTATCGTAGAAGATAACGGTCAGGGATTTATCCCTAATGCTAAACGCGACGATGGTAAGACTGTACTTGAAGCATCCTTTAGTGTGCTGAATACTTCTGGTAAGTATTCTGACGATGGCGTTTATGAGGGTACTGCTCTTGGTTTGAATGGTATTGGTAGTAAGTTAACCACTTATCTATCTCATTGGCTTGAGGTAATTACTCATCGAGATGGTAAGTACGAGCATATCTGGTTCAAGGAAGGCGTCTTTGATAAACGAGATACTGGCGCATGGGATAACAAGAATAGTCCCTCTGGTACTTTGGTTCAGTGGCAGCCTAATGAAGAGTTCTTCACACATCCAGAGGTAGACATGCCTGTCATTACCAATCTTTTTAAGGTAATTGCGTGCTTGTGTCCAGGCCTGACTATCGAGTTGAATAGAGAAGGACAACCGCAGGTTATCTTCGCTTCTAAGAATGGTCTTATGGACTTAGTAGATGAAGCAGTTAAAGGTAAGGAAATCTTGAAGAACCGCTTAAACTTCAATTTTTCTGATGGCAAGAACAAGTTGGATTTAGTTCTGACTTATACAAATGCTTATTCTGCAACCATTGTCCCTTATGTAAATACTGGCCTTACAGATTCAGGTCCGCATATTACGCAAATTAAAACCATCCTCACGAGAGAGATGAATAAATTCTTCCGTGAAAAAGGGTGGTTAAAAGATAAGGACGAAAACCTCACTGGTGAAGATTGTCAGGAAGGTATGTATATTGCCTTCAATGTGACCGCTCCTGGTGTTGCATATGATGCTCAGACTAAGAGTAGAGTAGTTAAACTCGATATGAAGCCCTTTACAGCGGCAATTGCAGAGGAACTTCAATACTGGTTCGCCGCAAACGAGAAAGATATTAAGGGAATCGCAGATAAGGCGCTTAATGCCCGTAAAGCGAGAGAAGCTGCTCGTAAGGCAAGAGACGCGGCTCGTGGAGTAAAAGCGAAAAAGGAAACTGGCCTTAAGGCGAAAATGCAAATCAGTAACAAGTTTATTGATTGCACGAATAAGAATCCTAAAAACCGTAACCTTCTTCTCGTAGAGGGTTTGTCAGCAGGCGCGTCTGCGGTGGAGGCCCGCAATCCTAAAACAGACTGCATTTATATGTTACGAGGAAAAATTGTCTCTCCTCTGAAAACCGCAATAGACAAGATTCTCGCAAATCAAGAGATGTCAGATATTGTACGTGTAATTGGTGCGGGATTTGATTCTTCTTTTGATGTCAACAAGATGAATTTTGACAAGATTGTCATTACTTCCGATGCAGATAGTGATGGCGCAGATATTGAGCTTCTGCTTATCACTTTCTTCTATACTTATATGCGGCCTCTTGTGGAAGCTGGTAAGCTATACAGGGCTGTAACTCCATTGTATATTATTCGTCAAAAGGGAAAAGAGTATTACTGTTATTCCGAAGATGAATTAACAGAATGGAAGAATAGTCATAGCGGCTCGTATGATTTACTGCGTGCTAAGGGCCTTGGCGAGTTGAATCCTGAAGATTTGCAGAAGGTCTGCTTTATGAACGAGAGATACAAGCGTATTTCTATCTCTGACGCAGAGAAAACCACAGAATTACTCAATATTCTGATGGGTAGCGCGGTTGAACCTCGTAAACAGTATATCTACGATAATGCTAACGAACTCGGTTTCAATTTTGAGTAATAAGGAGTGATTTTATGAGTTTGATTACAGAAGTTGATATTCTTGATGAAGCTAAAGATAACTTTCTAACTTATGCAGAAGAAGTTCTAACCGATCGTGCGATTCCTGCCGCGGAAGATGGTCTCCTTAGTGCTCAGCGAAAGATTCTTTGGACTATGGAAAGTTATCTAAAGATGGATAACAAGAGCAAGACTAAAAAGTGTAATGCCATTATTGGTTCTACTCTGGCAACCTCTTACTTCCATGGTGATATTGCCTGCTATGGTGTTCTGCGGAAGATGGCGCAAGAGTTCCTTATGCGCTATCCTCTTGTAACTGGACAAGGACAGTTGGGCACGCAGGAAAATAATGATATGTTCTCATCTTCCCGTTATACTGAAGCTAAACCTTCTAAGTTTACCGATTTGATGATGAATGACTTTAGTAAGAATGTCGTTCCTACTAAAGAAACTTATAATGGTGAGTTCCAGGAACCTATCATTCTTCCTTCGCTATTCCCTAACGCAATCTGTAACGGTCGTCAGGCAATCGGCATTTCTATGGCGCATAACTCCGCTCCGCACAATCTGACGGAGGTATGTAATGCTGCTATTGCTTTGATTGAAAAGGGTGACCTAACTATTGATGAAGTGCTATCTTACATCCCTGGTCCAGACTTTCCTCTCGGTGGTACAGTTCTTAATATTAAAGATGTGCGGACAGCTTTTGCATCCGGTAAGTCTAATATTTCTCTGAAAATTCAGGGTGATTATGAGATTGATGGACAGGATATCGTCTTCACTAGTATTCCTTATCGTACCTACCGCAATAAGATTAAGGAGCAGATTGAGAAGAATATTGATGTTCTAAGTGAGCTGATTGATGACTTTGATGATGAGTCTAATATCGGTCAGAACAAGTTGGTATTCCATGTAAAAGATGGAGTGTCTGTATCTAAGGCATTGAATAAGTTATTCTTGCTGACAGATTTACAGTCTACTTTATCCTATAACATGAATTATATTGTCAATGGTACTCCAAAACTGTGCTCTATGGTTGACTTGCTTCATGCTTATGTTGACCATCAAGAGGAAGTTCTTGTCAACGCCACGACTTTTGATAAAGAGAAAGCTGAAGCCAGAGCACATATCCTTGAGGGTCTGATTGCTGCAGTTGATAAGATTGATGAAGTAATTGCATTGATTAAACAATCTGCGGGACGTGCTGATGCGAGAATCAAGCTAATGGATTTCCTCTCTGTTGACGAAGTGCAAGCAAACGCAATCCTCGATATGAAGCTCGGCAAATTAACTCGTATTGATAAAGAAGAATTAGTCAATGAGTTAAAAGAAAAGAAAGAGTTTATTGCTAAGTGTATTGAAATCTTAACTAATAAGGAAGTAAGAAATAAAGTTTTAATCTCTAAGATTACTCAGTTAAGAGACACTTATGGCGATGCTCGTAGAACTAAGCTGCTTAATACAGACATTCCTAAGCAAGAGAAAGAAGTAGTCGTTGTTGAGCCGAAAGATTGCGTAGTTGTAGTGACTAAAAAGAATACTATTAAGCGTATTGATGCTAAGAACTTCAAAGCTCAAAAGCGTAATACTACTGGTGTTAAAACCGGTGATATTGTTCTCTTCTCGCAAAAAACTAATACACAAGATACCTTGATGGTATTCTCCTCTAAGGGCAAGATGTATCGCGTATTAGTGGATAATATTCCAGAAGGTACAAATGCGTCTAATGGAACGCCTATCTCCACTCTAATTGAGTTTGAGAATGGCGAGAAACCTATGGCATTTACAACAATGACCAGAGATACTGACAAGAAGTTTATCTTCTTCGCCACAAAGAATGGTACTATCAAGAAGGTTCCTCTTGATGAATATGATAAGATGAAGCGTACGGGTATTATCGCTATTAGTTTTAAAGATGGTGATGAACTTGCAGATGTTACATTTATCAATCAAGAGCAGATGTTATTGGTAACAAAGAATGGCATGGCTATTCGATTTGGAACTGCGGAAATGCCTATCTCTTCGCGCACAGCGCAAGGGGTTAAAGGCATGAAACTAAATGATGGCGATAGTGTAATTGCGGCATTGCCGATCGTGGATCCCGCAGATTATCTTGCTATTGTTTCCAAGAATGGCTTGGGTAAGAAAATGCAGATTGATGAACTTACTTTACAGAATCGTGGAGGCAAGGGATTACTCTGCTATAAGGGAGAAATTGCCGGAGCGAAGATTATCAAAGAAAGCGATAATCTCCTTATTAATGGTGACAAGTCATCTATTGTTATCAGTGGTAAAGACATTCCCACTCTTGGTAGAATTTCTATGGGCAATATCATGCTGAAGAATAACGAACAAGTGATTTCTATTACGCAAGTATAAGAGAAAGAATGGGTATACCCATTCTTTCTCTTAGTTGACTTTTCTTTTTAATTATTATAATAT
>ULVX01007933.1_pt1 | contig 14813 bp, 11 predicted proteins | sample 1959811 | NCBI WGS metagenome assembly ULVX01 (sample SAMEA4835797, study PRJEB28245) | human gut metagenome | biome: gut microbiome; material: fecal sample | place: Denmark | collected 2008
TTTGGGAGGATAATACGAAAATCATATCTCGATGATTTCATGTTGTAAGGTTTGTGTGTCGAGCAGGAAAAGTTTCCCGCTTAAAACTTCGCCATAGCCGGTAATGATTTTAATCACTTCTGCGGCTTCCATGCAGCCGATAATTCCCGGAATAGTACCGATAACTCCTCCGGGACGAGCCGGGGGAATAACTTCGGGGCGGGGATAAAGATAGCTGTATCGAGGTCCACCTCGGTAATTAAAGACGGAAACCTGTCCCCGAAATTCCGAAATGGCCCCATATACATAGGGCTTTTTGAAGCAGGAACAGACATCGTCGATCAGATAACGGGTCGCAGCATTGTCGCATCCGTCGACAATGATATCGTAAGTGGAGACAAGTCGATCTGCATTGTCGGAGGTGAAACGATTGGGATAGGTCTCGAATCGAGTTGAACTGTTCAAAGCCGACAGTCTTCGACAAGCGCACTCGACTTTCGATTGTCCTATTTCTGCCTCGGTATAAAGAATTTGCCTTTGTAAGTTGCTACTTGAAACGATATCATCGTCGATAAGTCCTATTTGTCCTACTCCGGCTGCGGTCAGATATAGAGAGATGGGAGAACCTAACCCTCCTATACCGACAATCAATACCTTAGCATTCTTCAATTTTTCCTGTCCTGCTTCCCCGATTTCGGGAATCATGGTTTGGCGGATATACCTTTCGTTCATCGATCGAATATTTTGTCCCAGTCTTTCCATACGACCTCATACCCCATAGCTTTGACAGCTTGTTCCACTTCGGCAGGTGTCCGTTCGTCGCTGACCGAAAATTGTTCTAACGCTTGCGGATAAGTGGCATAACCTCCCGGGTCGGTTTTCGAACCTGCGCTTATCGAAGTCGCTCCGAGAGTGGCGATGTGATCTCTGAATTTTGCGTTTTCTCGGGTGGATACGGAAATATCCACGTCGTGGTCGAAAATACGAAATGCAAAAATCAACTGTGCCAGCTCTTTATCCGTCATGATTACATTGGGCTGAAAATGACCTTCGGACGGGCGCATGCGGGGGAAGTTGACACTATATCGAGTTTGCCAATAGTGCTTGCGCAAGTATTGCAAGTGTATGGCCATCATGGTTACATCGGTACGCCAGTCTTCCAATCCGATGAGCACTCCCATACCTATTTTGTGTACACCGGCTTGTCCCATGCGGTCGAATCCGTTTACTCTCCATTCGAAAATAGATTTCATGCCTTTCGGGTGGTATACTTTGTACCGGTCTTTATGATAGGTTTCTTGAAAGCATACCACGCCGTTGAGACCCGATTGGGTCAAGCGATAGTAATCTTCGCTTTTGAGGGGCATGACTTCTATCGATAGGTTCGAGAAGTAGGGACGTGCGATTTGTAGAGCTCGTTCCAAATAATCGACTCCGGCATCGCGTGGATTTTCTCCGGTTACGATAAGCAAATTCTCGAACGGTCCCATTTGACGGATTGCCCGGCATTCATTTTCGATTTCTTTCTCGGTAAGAATAATTCGGGCGATGGGGTTATTGTGATTGAATCCACAGTAGACACAGTGGTTTGTACATGAATTGGTGATATAAAGCGGTACATACATCTGTATCGTTTTGCCGAAACGTTCTTGGGTATAGAGCCTGCTCAATGCCGCCATGTGTTCTATATAGGGGGCGGCAGCCGGTGAAACGAGCGCCATGAAATCGTCGAGTTGTAAATGCTCTTTACCAAGAGCGATTTCGACATCACGACTTCGTTTCGAAGCTATGCAGGCAGTTATATCTTCCCAAGAATATTTTTCTAATTCGTCGGAAAACATATCTTTCTTTTGTTTTTAGTAATCGTTTTTTATCATTTATTTCTCGATACAGTCGGTAATATCTTGCGAAAGGCGCATGGCGCAGAAGTTCGGTCCGCACATGGTACAATAATTACCGTCGTGGAACGAGCCCTGTTTGTAGTATTCAAGGGCACGTTCGGGGTCAAGTGCTAAATTGAATTGGTCTTTCCAGCGGAACTCATACCGGGCCTTGCTCATGGCATCGTCGCGTATTTGTGCTCCGGGAAATCCTTTGGCAAGGTCGGCGGCATGTGCTGCTATTTTATAAGCGATAACACCGTTGCGCACATCTTCTCGATCGGGTAATCCCAAGTGCTCTTTGGGGGTTACATAACAGATCATGGCTGTACCTAACCACGCGATTTGAGCCGCTCCGATAGCCGATGTAATGTGGTCGTATCCCGGTGCGATGTCGGTCGTCAATGGGCCTAACGTATAGAAAGGAGCTTCGTGGCAACTGTTCAGTTCTCTTTCCATATTTTCTTTGATTTTGTGCATGGGGATATGGCCGGGACCTTCGATAATGACCTGTACATCATGAGCCCATGCTTTTGTAGTGAGTTCGCCCAACACATCGAGTTCGAGGAATTGCGAACGGTCGTTGGCATCGTGTATCGAGCCCGGACGCATACCGTCACCCAGAGAAATCGCTACGTCATATTGTTTTAAGATTTCGCAGATTTCATCGAAATGGGTGTACAAGAAACTTTCCTGATTGTGAATGACGCACCATTTTGTCATAATAGACCCTCCGCGCGATACGATTCCGGTAAGTCGTTCGCCCACCAATTCGGCATGAGCTTTCAACACGCCGGCGTGAATGGTGAAATAGTCCACTCCTTGCTCGCATTGTTCGATAAGTGTGTCGCGGTAAATCTCCCACGACAGATTTTCGACTTTTCCATTTACTTTTTCAAGGGCTTGGTAGATGGGGACAGTTCCCACGGGGACAGGACAGTTCCGGATAATCCACTCACGGGTTTCGTGTATGTGGTCGCCGGTCGATAGATCCATCAGTGTGTCGCCCCCCCAGTGGCAACTCCATACGGCTTTGTCGATCTCTTCTTCTATACCCGAGGATAGCGCAGAGTTCCCGATGTTAGTGTTTAATTTGACCAAAAAATTACGGCCGATAATCATCGGCTCGGCTTCCGGGTGGTTGATATTCGCCGGAATGATCGCTCGCCCGGCGGCTATCTCTTGTCGCACGAATTCGGGTGTGATGTGGCTTTTAATGCCTAATTGTTCGTTTTGCAAGTTTTCCCGTATGGCGACATATTCCATTTCGGCCGTGACGATTCCCTGTCGGGCATAATACATTTGCGTGATGGCATGTCCCGGTTTGGCTTTGTAGGGAAGGGGAGTATTTTTGAACCGTATAGGGTCGAGAGACGGGTCGTCACGACGGGCACGGCCGTATTCCGAGGTGATATCGTCTTGTCGCTCCACATCGCCTCGCGCCGTAATCCATGATTCGCGCAGACGTGGAAGCCCTTTGTCTATATCTACCGTAATATCGGGATCGGTATAAGGCCCACTGGTGTCGTATACGTATACGGGAGCGTTGGGCGTGTGTATCCGTTTTCCGTTTTCTACGGTGACTGTGTCGGTGAGGTTTATTTTTCGCATCCCCACCTGTATGGGAAATAATTTCCCCGGAATATATATTTTTTCGGAACTGGGATAAGAATCTTTGATTATTTTTTTTGTGTCCATATTACTTTTGCGTTTAATCTAAAAAAGAGGTTAACGGGCTGCTGGCTTGTGCAAAATGGTATTGTGCGCCTAATCCGGCTTCGTATGCCCGGCGGCCGGCTTCGACAGCCTGTTTGAATGCGATAGCCATTTCTACGGGATTCCCGGCGACGGCGATAGCCGTGTTTACCAACACAGCATCGGCTCCCAGTTCCATAGCTTCTGCGGCATGGGAAGGTGCGCCTATCCCGGCATCGACGATGACAGGTACGTTACTCTGTTCGATGATAATTTGCAAAAAGTCGCGAGTGCGCAATCCTTTGTTAGTTCCTATCGGTGCGCCTAAGGGCATTACGGTGGCAGCGCCGACTTCTTCGAGCCGTTTACAAAGTACGGGGTCTGCTTGAATATAGGGAAGTACCACGAATCCCAGTTTTGCCAGTTGTTCGGTAGCTTTCAAGGTTTCCACAGGATCGGGCAGGAGATATTTGGGATCGGGGTGGATTTCGAGTTTAACGAAATCGGTCCCGAAACATTCTCTGGAAAATTGAGCCGCAAGTACGGCCTCCTCGGCATTGCGTACTCCCGATGTGTTAGGTAGAAATTGTACTCTATTGCGGTCGATGTGTGTCAACATATCGTCTGTGGCTTCTTGGGTCATGTTGATACGTTTCATGGCCACGGTAATCATTTCGGATCCGGAGGCTTCGATGGCTTTTTCCATTAGTTCATTTGAGCTGAATTTCCCGGTTCCTACGAATAAGCGGGAGGAAAATTCCCGTCCTCCGATAATTAATTTGTTCATGCTTTACGATATTTATTTAATAGGTCTATTATTTTTTTAGTTTCCTTTTCAGGATCTTCGGCTTGCAAGATAGTTCCCGATAAAGCGATTCCCGACACTCCGGTTTCCATGATGGCCGGAATATCGTCGGCTGTGATACCTCCGATGGCGACCACCGGAATTTTCAAGTCGTTCGTCCGGCATTGTTCCATGATTCGGGCATAACCTTCGAGGCCGAGGATAGGACTCAGGTTCTTTTTCGTCTCGGTATATCGGAATGGTCCCAAACCGATATAATCGGCATCTTGCCGGACTAATCCTTGTATGTCTTCAAAGGTATTCGCCGTTCCTCCGATAATGTATTTCTCGCCGATAAGCAGGCGAGCTTCGGAAACAGGCATGTCGAGCTTTCCCAGATGGACGCCGTCTATGTCGAGGTCGGCCGCCAGTTGGGCATAATCGTCGAGGACGAGTATGGCTTCATGTTCTTTACAGAGCGGAATGAGTTGCTGGGCGGTTTGCCTGACAGCTTCGATAGGAGCACCTTTCATACGGAGCTGTATCCATTTGCAACCTCCGTTCAAGGCGGCGACTGCTCCCTCTATGATTCCGAATCGGGGTGTCTGGTGGGTAATGAATTGTAACATATTTTGTTCGTATTAATCGTTTCTTAATCGAGTGAGCTGTCGAATAACCCCTGCAATGGTCGGTTCCTGCCATAGGAAACCGAGTACGGCGATCCCTCCGAAATTCCAATCCTTTATAGCAGTTTTTTTTTCGGGGGTGATACCGCCTAAGGCAATGACTCTCTCGTTGATAACGCCTTCTTTCCCGGCCTTAGTCAGTTGTTCGGGCGAGAATGCGGAACGGTATCCCTTTTTCGATATGCTGTCGAAGATGGGGCTCAAAAACAGATAGTCATATCGTTGTCCGTCCGTCAGTTCCTCGATGGAATGGCAAGAGCGGGATAGGGTGGGGATATAGTCGTTCGACAGGGGTCGGTAATGCGGATTCCTTCCATTGAGATGAACACCGGCAAGCCGGTATTTTTCTGCCAGTTCGAAATGGTCGTGAAGTACTATTCGATCGTAATAGCGGGGAGGAATCGAGAGTAACAGTTGCTCTGTTTTTTCTCCGGAATACTTCGGTTTGCGGAGGTGGATTAAATCCAATCCGTTGTCGAGCAGGGCGGTGATTAAGCGGTTTTCCTGTTCTATGGGGTGTTCCTCTGTAATGCCTATATATTTCATTTCGAGAAATCCGTTCGTTATCCTCCGAATGTAGCCCGGATAATCGTTATCTTGTTCCCATCGGTTAAAATCCGATCGTTCCATTCATTTTTGGGAACCAGCTTGTTGTCGATGGCGATAGCCGTACCTTCGATGGCGATTTGTTGCATATCGAGTAGCTCTTTTACGGAAATGTTGTCTTGGACTTCTATTTCCTTTTGATTAATATAGATTTTCATCTTTAATCGGGTTTAATGGGGTTAAAACACGAGGGGCGAAAAAATGGTTTACCGAACCATGTCCGTTTCCTATTGCAATGTCGGCTCCGGCCTGTAACGCTTGGGTGAGATATTTTTTTGCGAGGGAAACGGCATCGGTCAACATGTGTCCCAACGCCAGATAAGAGGCGATGGCAGAAGAAAAGGTACACCCTGTTCCGTGTGTGTTCCGGGTAGAAATGCGGGGTGAGGTGTAGCGAACAGGAACAGAATCGGGCATAAAGAGTATGTCGCAGGATTCTGCTCCTTTCAAATGTCCTCCTTTCACGAGAACGGCACGACAACCGGCTTGAAACAGTCTGTTGGCTGCTTTTTCCATATCTTTCTCACTGTCGATGGCAAGTCCGCTCAGTATCTCGGCTTCGGGAATATTGGGAGTGATGACTGTCGCCTGTGGCAACAATAGTGTTTTAACGGCAGAGATAGCTTCTTCCTCGATTAGCCGACAACCCGAAGTAGAAACCATAACCGGATCGAGCACGATATTCCGTAACGGATAACGTTGTAGGCAATCGGCAATCGTTTCGATGGTCGCGCGAGAGTATAGCATGCCTAATTTAACGGTTGTACAAGGTAGGTCGTCGAGTATGGCTTCGATTTGTTGCCGCACGATATCGGGTTCGATACCTTGTATGTCCCTCACTTCGCAGGTGTTTTGTGCCGTAATGGCCGTGATAGCCGATGTGCCGAACACCCCGATGGCCGACATGGTTTTCAAATCGGCTTGTATTCCGGCTCCTCCACTGCTGTCCGAACCGGCTATTGTCAATACGACAGGATAAGTTTTCATACGGTTTGTTTCATTTAAGGGGATGCACATAAAACCGTATTGAAAAAGATAGAACTATGAACAATTCCTGCGCCGGCATTATCCGTATCAGGTTCATAGGGTATAATCTCAGCCGCTTTTAGGCACCCCTTTGTTTGTGAACAAAGGTATGGATTATTTTCTTACAGCTGATATTTCTTAATATAAATTAATGAAGATATGCTTATTCGAATAAGACGATAGAGGCGTGTTTTAAGGGGGGGGGCGTGTTTTGTTTTTGAAGAAAGATTCTTTTTCACCGAAAAGCTGGTTTCTGTTGATCGAACCAAGTTGCTTTCGGGTCGTATTGGACGAAAAAGAGCGCCTCCGGTCTGAGGTGGATTTTCATATTAGGCATATTTCCTGTATATTTGCCTACATATAATAAATATTAGCGTAAAGATTCATGATGAGTATTTTGTTTTTACTTGTGGGTTTGGGCTTAATTCTGTCTGGTGCTAATTTTTTGACTGATGGAGCGGCTGCATTGGCCAAAAGGTTTAACATATCGTCGTTGGTAATAGGTCTAACTATCGTGGCCTTTGGAACTTCGGCTCCCGAGTTGACAGTTAGTATCGTATCGGCTATTAATGGGAGTGCCGAACTTTCTATCGGGAATGTTGTGGGCAGTAACATTTTTAATATTTTGATGATCGTGGGTGTGACAGCAGTTGTTGCTCCTATAACAATAACCAAAGGAACATTGACAAAAGAAATACCGCTCGCCATTCTCTCGTGTGTGGTTGTCTTAATTTGTGCTAACGATGTATTTTTGGAAACCGGTGCGGAGAATATACTGAATAGGGCGGACGGTTTGCTTATGCTTTGCTTTTTTGCCATATTTCTCGGGTATACGTTTGCTATCGCACACGATAATACAGGAGAAGAACAAGCTGAAATCTACATGGCGTTGTTTATTGTATATCGTTGGAGGGCTTGTCGCTTTGATTTTCGGTGGTCGGCTTTTTGTCAATGGGTCGAGCGAGATAGCCCGGTCGTTGGGAGTAGGAGAGTCTGTTATAGGATTGACTCTTGTTGCTATGGGGACTTCTCTTCCTGAATTGGCCACTTCGGTGGTAGCTGCTTTGAAAAAAAATCCTGAGATTGCTATTGGGAATGTGATCGGATCCAACCTGTTCAATGTCTTTTTTGTATTGGGCATGAGCGCTACTATTACCCCATTACCTTTGGGTGGAATAACGAATGTCGATCTATTTTATTTATTAGCGGTTTCTTTGTTGCTGTTCTTTGCTGGGAGATATTATAAGGTACGTACGATTACTCGGGTGGAAGGTGTATTTATGATTTTTGCTTATGTAGTTTACACAGGATACTTGATATATATGCTGTAAATACACCCATTTTTTATATTACGTTGCATTCGGTAATATTCAAAAATGAAAGAGCGGCTGTGTTGTATAAACTGTTGTCCGGTGGTTTCTGAACTATACATAAATGTCAGTTTTTTATGTGATTATTAAGTGTTTTTAATTTCTGTTTTTTTACTGGTTTGTTTAATATTTAATAAATAATTTGTAAACTGCTCAATACTATATATTTATCTGGATTTTTGTAGAATGGAAGTATTTTTTGTAAGATTTTATTGTGTTTTTTAAGAAATGTAGCTACCTTTGCAAAACTCTGTGAAGTCAGAGTTAGTATAATATACAGATATGTTTAAGTTATTCTGTTGTTATTTACCCTGTTCTTCACAGAAAAGTAAATGTAGTTCTTCTGAAATTGATAGTTTATAGTAATCTATCTCTTGTATGAAGCGTTATATTTATTTACCCTTCCAATAATGATTATCCACTGAGATAGGGATGGGTTAAAGAGGGGTTATAAGTGATTCTTAGAGCCGGGAAAAGCTTTCTTTTCGGTGTCCCCCAGTAGTATAGAGGCGTATATTTAAGGAATGCATAAAAAATAAAGTAATTTCTTTCGCCTGAGATTTTGGGTTAACAGATAGGATTGATTTCTTTCATAGAGGGGGCGTTAGTGGATAAAGATATTTTTGCATAGAATTGGGTCAATATGTTGAAAAAATTGGGTTTATTAGTATTGAAAATGATGAATTAAATCTAATATTTTATGGGTTATATTTCGATTTTATTGTTGTCATTTTTTATTAGTTTGGGATTTTCTATTTTTATTATTCCAAGAATTTTATTGATATCGTTTAAAAAGCATTTATTCGATATGCCAGATGAACGAAAAGTGCACAAGGGTATAATACCTCGTCTGGGAGGTGTTTCGTTTTTCCCTGCTGTTATTTTTACTCTTTCTTTGATGATAGGGCTGAATAGAATTTACGGGGAGGAATTGTTTCCCTCTATTATCGGAGTGAGTGATACGTCCGTTCTATCTTTTGGGTTGAGTAGTTTATTGCTGTTGTATTTGACAGGTATTACCGATGACTTGATCGGAGTTCGCTATCGTCAGAAATTTATTGTTCAAATATTCTGTGCCATTTTGTTGGTGTCTTCGGGATTATGGATCAATAATCTTTATGGAATCTTCGGAATTTACGAATTACCTCCGGTAGTGGGACTCCCGTTTACTGTATTTACTATTGTTTTTATTACTAACGCTATAAATCTGATAGACGGAATAGATGGACTGGCTTCTGGATTGAGCGGAATAGCATTGTTATTTTTTACTATATTGTTTATTTATCAGAGAGAATGGCTGTATGCGGCTCTCGCTATCGTAACTTTGGGAACAATTATCCCGTTTTTCTATTATAATGTTTTCGGAAATCCAAACCGAGGTAGAAAAATTTTTATGGGTGACACCGGATCGTTGACCATTGGTTTCGTATTGAGTATATTGGCAATTCGGCTTAGCATGTATGATAATTCGGTTTCCTATCATATACCCGATGTAATTGTGGTAGCCTTTTCGTTGTTGATCACTCCGGTATTCGATGTGGTTCGGGTTATTTTACACCGGGCTCGTTTCGGAAAGAATATTTTTAGGCCCGATAAGAACCATATCCATCATAAATTTTTAGCATTAGGATTTTCGCATCGAGCAGCTATGATTACGATATTGTTAATCTCTGCTGGTTTTGCAGCCATGAATTTGTTGTTATTGACTCATGTAAATATAAATTTATTATTGTTTTTAGACATTTTTATTTGGACCATTATGCAACTTTATCTTACTAAAAAGATTAATAAGAAAGTGGCCGGTTCAAAGGCTTGATATGTTAAATTGTTATTTTAGACAAATGAAATATATTTCGAAAATTCTCTTGGCTGTGATACTTGTAGGTTTGGTATCATGTGTGCCTTCTAAGAAAATGGTTTATTTGCAAGGAGCCGATGGCTTGGAGCAATCCCCTCAAACCATAGCACAAGACTATGAATTAAAGATTGTCCCGGACGACCAGTTACTCATAACAGTGAGTAGTAAAGATGGTGAGTTGCTGGAAATATTCAGCAATAGCCAGGTATTAGGTAGTACGGGGGCATCGACCACGATACAGGAAACTGTTGGTTTAAGGGTCGATAAGGACGGAAAAATAGAAGTTCCTATTTTGGGTGAGATGCAGGCCGGTGGATTATCGAGAAGGGAGTTGGCCGATGCCGTCGAGAACAAGCTCATCGAGGGGGAATATGTAAAAGATCCTGTGGTGAATGTACAGATAAAGGGATTTAAGGTTTCGGTAATGGGTGAAGTAAACAGTCCCGGTGTGCAAACTATATCGGGAGACCGCATTACGCTTCTCGAAGCCTTGACTATGGCAGGTGACTTGACTCCCTCGGGAAAACGGGATAATATATTGGTAATACGCGAGGACGGAGACCAACGAAAAACTTATACCGTAGATTTAACTTCGGGCGAAAAAGTATTGGAATCACCTTGTTATTATTTAAAGCAAAACGATGTAATCTATGTGCAGCCTAATAAATCGATAGGAGTGAAAGGTAGCTCGACCTTGTCGTTTATTTCTGCCGGTAGTAGTATTATATCTCTTGTAGCATCGGTGCTGTCTATTGTGTCTATGATTATTGTGTTAAAAGATAAGTAACATCTCTATATGGAGCTCATTCAAGAAACTAAGAACGATAAGAAAAATGAAGGAGGGGTAACCCTGCGGGATATTGTCGAGTTGGTATTCGATAATTGGTATTGGATTGTGCTATCGGTCGTTATATGTATGTCGGTCGCATGGTTTTATTTAGCTATGCAAACACCGTTATACAAGAGAAGCGCGGTAATGTTAGTGAAGAGCGAAAACAAATCGGGAAACGATATGTCGGCTGTTCTTGAATTAAATGGGGGCATATCGGGTAGCGGAGTCGAGAATGAAATCTATATTTTGCAGTCGCATCAATTAATGCGTGAAGTTGTCGGACGCTTACATTTGGACGTCACTTATCAGGTAAAAAATTGGTTGCATTATGATCAGTTGTATGCCGAGTCGCCTATCCGGGTGAATTTCTTAGATGCTTATACGGCTCCGGTTTCTATGGAAATTAAGCCCTTAAATGGGAATCGTTTTTTACTGAATCAACTCAAAATAGGTACGAAGAAAAGTGACAACGAAGGCCAAGAGTTTTTGTTCGGTGATACTATAATTTCCGCAGCCGGTCGATTTATTGTAGAGGATATCCCCGATAAAATATCGGCCTATTATAATGTACCGGTCGAAGTATCTCGTATAGACTTGAATACTGCGGCAAATATTTATCATTCGTTTATTTCGACCTCTTTGGCCGGAGAACGTACGACATTGGTACAAATAAACTGCGTAGACTCGAATATCTCGCGTGCCGAGGCTATATTGAACGCTTTGATCGATGTTTATCGGGAAACGATTATCGAAGATAAAAACCGCATTGCGACCAGTACGGCTAAATTTATTAATGAACGAGTCGAAATTATCAGTAAAGAGTTAGGTGACGTAGAGAATGAATTGACCGATTTCAAACAAAAGAATCGCATTGTCAGTATAGATGCAGCGGCCACTCAATTTATGAGCGAAAGCAGTAAGATGAGAGACGAATTGGTGCAGCTGGAAACCGAGTATGCCATCGCCCGGGCGGTAGAACGTTATTTGACCGATAATGAACATAGTAAGCAGTTGATACCCAATGTGTCAGGCGTGGGGGATAGTGGCTTGCAAAATCAGATAACGACCTATAACGAGATTCTGTTACAGAGAGAAAGATTAGCCGCCAACTCGGGTGAGAATAACCCTTTGGTGAAAGATTTAGACAATAATTTAGCCGCGGTAAGAGTCAATCTTACGGCTTCGATGGATAGTTATCTGTCCACATTGAGACTAAAATTGAGAAAGGCCCGGGAGGTCGAGTCGCAGACACTCGATCGTATCGAGTCGGTACCACAACAAGAGAAAAAGGCTTTGGGCATTATACGTCAGCAAAGTATTAAAGAGTCGTTGTATACATTCTTGCTGAATAAACGAGAAGAGAATGCTTTGCAGTTGGCTATTACCGAGGCCAATATACGGGTGATTGAGTCACCCTTCGGTTCGTCGGCGCCCGTCGCCCCGGCTCGCAGAATGTTATTGATGGGAGCCTTTATCGTGGGACTCATTATACCGTTGGCGATACAGCTTTTGCGATTATTGTGGAACACCGGTGTGAGGGGGCGTAAAGATATTGAGGATTATACGTCGATGCCTATATTGGGCGAAATCCCATTGATGAAAGACCGAGATGGAGAACATGCCATTGTCGTGGAAGAGAATAAGACCAGCAGTGTAGCCGAGTCTTTCAGGTTATTACGTTCCAATATGGATTTCGTCGCTCCTCAGGCACGGGTCGTTATGTTTACGTCTACTATGCCGGGAGAGGGAAAAAGTTTCGTTTCCCGCAATTTTGCCGTAACATTGGCTATGACCAATAAAAAAGTGGTTTTGCTCGATATGGATTTGAGAAAACGCACATTGAGTAAAACATTGGATCTGACTACGAAAAACGGTGTGTCGACTTGGCTTTCCGGGAAAAACAACAGTGTGTCCGAGCTCGTTCAGTCCAGTAACATTCATGCGATGTTCGATATCATCTCGGCCGGTATTGTACCTCCCAATCCTTCGGAATTGTTGATGAGCGATCGATTACCTGTTTTGGTGGAAGAGTTGAAGAAACAATACGATTATATTATATTGGATTGCGTGCCGGCATTAGTCGTAGCCGATTCTTCTATCATCGGTCGGGTAGCCGATCTTACGGTCTATGTAATCCGTAACGGAATGTTGGATCGCCGTTATTTGCCGGAATTGGAAAAACTCTACCGGGAGAATAAATTCAAGAACCTTACGATCGTCATCAACGGTATCGAAATGGAGAGCAAAAAGTATGGATACGGTTACGGCTATGGTTATGGATACGGTTACGGCTATGGAGTGGAACAGGGAAGAAAGAAAAAACGTAATGTCATCTATAAAATCGCTCATAGAATAGGACGGATTTTTAGGGGGTAAATTCATCTGTCTTTTACCTCTTGCTTTGAATCCTGTTGGTACTTTGGCTATTGCTTATTACCCATGATGAGATAGAGGGAAAGACAATAGTTTAAGCGAGGATTTGTAAAATAGAATTGAAAATAAAACTGCTCCTGCTTCGATGTAAATTCAAGACAGGGGAGACGCTGGAAGAAACGATAGTTTCAGAGGAAAAGGGCTAAGTCTTTCTTCCGGTAATAATAAAAATAGAATATCTTTATATTATATGCCTCAACAAGAATCGCGGGTCAAAAAATCATTGTTGAATGCAAGGGTCAATCTCATATTCTATTTCCTGACTCTTATTCTTTCGTTTTTCTCCCGGAAGATATTTCTCGATACGCTGGGAGCTGATTTTGTGGGACTCACCGGCACGTTGCAAAACCTGCTTGGGTTTCTTAATTTGGCAGAATTGGGGATAGGAAGCGCCATAGGTTATGTGCTTTATAAGCCCCTATTCGAGCACGATGAGGAAAAAATCAACGAGATTATCTCTGTGTTCGGTTACCTCTATCGTTGGATAGGTTTTATTATCTTGGGTGCAGGTATTGTACTGGCTTGCTTTCTTCCGTTGATATTCCCCAATACGGAGTTTGAAATGGGGATTATCTTTTTTGCCTATTTCTCGTTCTTGGCCTCCTCGTTAATCGGTTATTTTGCCAACTACAAACAAACGCTCTTGGGAGCCGACCAAAAAAATTATGTGGTCACCGCCTATTTCCAAACAGCAACTATTATTAAGACTCTCATTCAAATGGCTTCGGCCTACTATACCGGCAGCTACTATCTGTGGGTTGCCATTGAATTAACTTTTGGCATCATTTATTCTTTCATATTGAATTGGAAAATCAATCAAGTCTACCCGTGGCTTCGTAGTGAAGTACGTCAAGGCAAGCAACTTTTCAAAAAATATCCCGAAGTGATGAAATATACCAAGCAGTTGTTTGTGCATCAGATTGCTTCTTTTGTGCAGTTTCAAACAATTCCTTTTTTTATATATGCTTTTGTTTCATTAGAGATAGTTGCTTATTATGGGAATTACACTATAATAAGTGATAAGATAAGTTTTTTTTTAATTAGTCTTTGGGGAAGTGTTAGTGCAAGTGTTGGTAATCTTATTTCAGAGGGAGATAGAAATAAAATAATGAAGGTTTTTTGGGAGTTGACATCGCTTAGATTTTTTGTTGGAGGAACATGTGTTTTTCTTATGTATAATTTATTTTCTCCATTTATTGCTTTATGGTTGGGGCGAGAATATATACTTCATAATACTGTATTATTATTGTTACTTATAAATTTTTTTATAGGAGTGACACATCAAGCGATTAAACAATTTTTATATGGGTATGGGCTTTTTTCTGATACTTGGTCCCCTATTGTGGAAACTTGTATATTCGTATTAGTTGCATTGTTGGGTGGTTATCTGTGGGGATTAAAAGGTATATTATTAAGTGGTATAATTAGTCAAACTACTATTTTATGTATCTGGAAACCTTATTTCCTTTTCACAAAAGGATTTAAAATATCGGTAGCTATATATTGGGGAAATTGGTTAAAGTACATGTTTCTAACTATTTTATCTTGGTTTATAGTGTATTATATTGTTTCATTTATATTCGATGAACAATATCCATTTATTAATTGGGGGCAATTGATTTTATATGCAATATGTTTAGCTATTTTATTTATTAGTATTCATT
>ULVX01039868.1_pt1 | contig 14786 bp, 13 predicted proteins | sample 1959811 | NCBI WGS metagenome assembly ULVX01 (sample SAMEA4835797, study PRJEB28245) | human gut metagenome | biome: gut microbiome; material: fecal sample | place: Denmark | collected 2008
GCTGAAAACAACTTGCCACACACCGTAAGGTGTAAAAGCACGAAACCGCCATATGCCGAATGGCACGTACGGTGGTGTGGGAGGCCGGTAAATGTGAAAGTAGGAGGTAAATGCCTTTTATGAATAACATTTACCTCCTACCCAATTACAAAAAGAGGATGCATCGTTTCGACACACCCTCTCATAATTAGTTAGAATGTTGCCATCACAAAATCAACAATAAGCTCTTTTCTTTTGTCAATTTTAGCCTTGTCCCAAAGATGATCCGGTTCCGTTATGTTACGGATTTCCTGTTGCTGGAGTAACTGGGTATAGGTGTTTCGTTTAGCTTCAAAAGTAGTGTTCCCGATAGATTCGTTATGATGGCCAGAAAGCAGCAAGTAGTTTCCGAGGCAATTTAGATACGACTCTCTAAATTCATCATCGTATGGGCAATAGCCACTATTGGCATCTTGATTTTCTGTGTTTGGAGCAATATGCTCACACTGAGATTTCTCCACAGCATCATAACGTTTCAACCCATAGCCTGATTTGCCCTTTTCTATGAGGTGATTCTCATAAAGCCAAAGGATGATTTTGGCAATGCCATGCCCTCCATCGAAATTGCCTTCAAGCATACGATTGAACTCCACGTTGTTCCAATAATCCCACCATCCGTCTGTTGTAGTCTTCATCCATTCTATATGATTGACAACAGCATGAACGTCACCTTCAAATTTCTTGAAGACATCATTCAACCTCCATGTGAGAACAGCACGTGTACCAATAACTCTGTGACGCAAGAATAAAGAGGTTAGAGCCTTGGCTAATAATCTGAAATCGTCATCAGAAACGCCATTGCTGTAAGCCTTGATTACAAATGGAAAAATAATAGCAGGCTGGCCGATAATCCACAGTGTGTGTGCCATAATATCCGTTTGCTCGTTGTGGAAGAAAACGGTCATTTGTTCAAAACTGTCAGCAAGTGAATGGGTGAAACTGCGAATGAAATTGATGCGTGAATCATCTTTCCCTAATTCTTCATCCACTTTTTGCAAGGCATTGCTTGCATCCAGGCTATTGAAGTATACACGCAAAGTGTATGTGAGAATATCATCCTCATCTATATTGCCTTCTATCTTTGATATAGATTTGTAGATGTGTTCAAAGCGATTCTTTACCTCGCTTATCAACTCTGCTTTCTCATCCTCCGATGTACAATAAAGATGAATGTTGTATAGGAACTGTGCTTTGATTATTTCAAGATTGGACGGTTTTTTGCCACGGTTGTTTTGGAAGATGAACATTTGGATGGCTTCAGCCTCGTCCTTTACTGTATGCGTAGTGCAAGTGGCATTTACGACTGCGTCCAATATATCGTGCAATGAATCCTCGTCATAGGTGTTCAGTTGACTCACAAAGTAGTCGTAAGCCGCAACAATACGCTTTTGTGATTCTGTCTCCAACCCATTACGGTCAGTTTTTACTTTATTGATGACATAGTCACGGAACAATTGGTTATCGTAATCAACAGTAGAAAATCTGTAGGTTTGTCCGACTTTCACAAGAGTGCCATAAAGGAAAACGTCATCCTCTGACAATGCTCCTGTCAATTCTTCCAATCTTCTGTAGATGGCAGAGATGAATATGGTAATAGTAGTCAAACGCTGTTGACCGTCAATGATTGCAAAATTGCGACTGCCTTTATCCTCGAACAGAAAATGTCCGAAATAATAACTTGATGCCGTATGGCTTTCTACATAATCCTGCAAGTCCACAAGAAACTGCTTTGTCTGCTTGTCTTCCCAGGAATATGCTCTTTGATAAGTCGGGACAAAGATTTTGTTGCCCGACAGCATTTGATTTATTGTTGTTGAAGCATCCATAATGAATGTACTTTAAAAGTCAATGAGTTTAATTGCAATGGCAGCGCAAGCTTCCGCATCTGCCATTGCATGGTGATGTTTGGTGAGGTCGTATCCACAATATGCGGCAACAGTTTGAAGTTGATGATTGGGAAGTTTGTCCCCCAACAATTTTCTTGAAGCACGGCATGTGCAGTAGAATCTATACCCAGGATATTCCATGTCGTATGCCTCAAATACAGCCTTCAGGCAACTCTCGTCAAACGGACTGTTGTGGGCAACCAATGGTAAGCCCTGGATATGTGGTGCTATTTCTGCCCATACTTCTGGAAAATCCATAGCATCATCAGTGTCCGCATTGGTCATTCCATGCACTTCTGTACACCAGTAGGTGTAGAAATTGGGAGTCGGCTTTATCAGCCGATATAGCTTGTCCGTCACCTTGCCATTGCGCACAACGACCACTCCAACACTGCACACACTAGAGCGGTGCTGGTTGGCAGTTTCAAAGTCAATTGCTGCAAAACTTTTCATTGTTGAAAGCTTGTTATTTGTCAGTCAGCCAGAGATTCTCTTTATCAAGTCTCTTGCTTTATCCGCTATTTCATTTGCATCGAATGATGCTGTATTGATAAAAACATAGCAATCATCATCTTGTATATCTTTTATTCTATCCTGATATCCTATACGGGTCAAGGTTTGCTTGAGCAAATCCATATCCTTGTTCCTGTTACTCAGTTTGAACACGACCTTGTTCTCTTCATCTTCTTTCGGGAATATATCGACATACACTTTGCCTTCTTTTTCTGTCTGCCATTCACAAGCCAGATACATCCAGTACCACACCCATATATGCCATTGGTCCTGTTTTCCCAATGCGTTTTTCCAAAGTGTGGTGCGGTGGTGCGTTTTGATAATTTCCAAGAGATAATTGACACGCTGTGTGACATGCTCTTGCAAGGATTTGCTGTGAACAAATGTCTCATACAGATTTCCAGACTGAATGTTGAAGAAAGGCTCTGGCAGATATTCCCACCAGCATCCATAGGAACGACGCCCTCCATTATCCCATTTCAATGCTTTTGAAAAATCTGGGTCATTATCATATTTCGCTTGAATATAATAATGGTTGTCATAGAAGCCCATACTTATTTCAGAAGGATTGTTTTCGTCGGTGGGTCTAATTTGCAACCAATTCTCTTTGTCTGTACTCAATCCAGTGACTATCCACCCTTGTTCTTTCCATTCCGCAATAGCTTTTTCCCAATTAGTTATGTCAAAAGGTTCAATGTTCTCAACTTCATTCTGAACGTTATTTGACGATGTGACGACTCTCTGTGTTACTTCGGAGGATGGTGTGCTGATGGCGCTAGATAAGACATTCAAGTCAACTGTCAGTTTTTGTGGCTTAGAAATTTCATCTTCACCTCCCTGTGCCTCACAGAAAGCTTTGCTGAAGTTTTCGATAGTCTTATCTTTTGTGCCGTTGGCAAATGTTTCGTTGTCTTTCTCATAGAGATCTTGTCTAAACGCCTCAACTACCGAGAAAAGACTTTTAAGTAAATCCGTTTCACCAACACTGCCACTTTTTTCTGATGGACAAGTACTGCTGACAACACGTCTTACAGCTTCACTTACGGTTATAATATTCTCAGGTTTGCAATGCATGGCTACAAGAGAGGTTTGGAATTGCAACTCCATTTTTTCACTGTCAGTTAATTTTCCGTCTTTTCCGTCTTTATATAGGCTATTGAGGAAATTCTGATATATTTTCAGTTTTTCCTCGAATATTTTAGAACTCCGTTTCAACGTTCCCTCTTTCTGGGTCTGTCCCTGAAGAAGTACCTGTGTTATAGTTGCCGTAATGACAACACCTAATATTGCAGCCATGATTCTGCCTGGTAACTCTAAGTCCGTAAAAACATTGAAAGCTACCGCAATAGCACATATCATACAAGCTGCAATTGCTGTGTATGTGAAGAATCTTTTATTTTCCATAAAAAGAGCTATATTTTGGGTGTCAATAAAAACAAACTCCCCATTTTATAAGTGGAGAGTTTGTTGATTACATGATTTTATCTTGCTGCACGAGTGCTTATCTTTTTACCCCAAGCATCGTATGTATCCAACCATGAACCTTTTCTAACAATAAATTGATCAGCACAGATAGAAACATAGTTACCGATGTTTGTTGAAATTGATCTGATTTTCTTGCCTTGCTCATCATAGGTGTCATACCAAGAGCCTTTCATGACAATGAAAAATCTATCACTCCATCCTAACAGTTCTCCGATGTTATCAGAAATAGTTTTTGCTTTTTTACCTCGTGCATCGAATACCTCATACCAATGACCTTGATGCTCAATACTTGATATTGCCATATTGCAAATGTCTTTTGCCAATGGCTACCATGTTGGCTTGTTTTACAAAAGGTTAGTATATATACATGAAAACGTGGAGCCAATTCTGTCACTCGTTCCACGCAGTAAAGGCTCTGGCATCGCCCAAGTTGTCGAAACGAGCAACGCCGAAAGCCCCACGCCTGTGTACGTATATAGAAAGCACTCTTGACAACGAACGACAAAATCGCTCGAAGCCAATGAGGGCTGTATACAATACACCTCATGAGGCGTTCCCGTTGCTTTGTTCTTGACAACTTTGCTCGAACTGCCAGATTCTTACTGCGTCAAAACCAAAGCGTACAGTTACGCCTTATATGTATATATGTCTGCCCAACCTCTGCCCATCGGGGCTTCCGGTATGGGTATAGACGTTACAAAGAAAACATTTTTATCTTGAAAACCACTTTGTTTGGCTGGCAAAGTATGATTTTAAGGCCTGATTTAACATTGTTAAATATAAACATGTCAAAGAATTCCACTTTTGCGTGGTTTTTCTTGCCGAAAAGTTTGTATTATCAATGATTATTCGTATCTTCGCTCCGTCAGTTCCCACCAAGCCTCTCAACGATGCTCAAATGCGTGGGGCTTTTTTGTATATATACGTTCACTCTCAAAATACGCTAATGGAAAGATTGCCGCACTTCATGAAACATTATATGACAGAGGCAGACTTGATGGTTCTGTTGAAAAGTCGTGGACTTGTTATTTCCGATGAAGACAAAGCGGTACGGTATTTGGAGAGCATCGGGTATTATCGCCTTTCTGCCTATATGTACCCATTCTTGAAAGCTCCAAAGGAAACTCATCAGTATAAAGATAGTACAACTTTCCAACAAGTGTTGAATCTCTATCGTTTCGACAAGAAGTTGCGTATGCTTCTTCTCAATGAGATTGAGAAAGTAGAGATAGCTATCCGTCGTGCCATTATGAATATTCCAGTGCAGATGACAGGAGATATTTATTGGCTGACAAATTCTGTTCACTTTGCCAACCAAAGAACTTTTCAAGAAACAAAGAACACCATCGACAGAGAATATACGAAATCAACAGAAGAATTTATCAAGCATTTCAAGAACAGCTATTGCGACTCATATCCTCCATCATGGATTTTGGGTGAGTTGCTGACGATGGGCAATGTGAATATGATTTACCGTAATCTGAAAGCAGACAAGATACGCAAGCGCATCTCTCATTATTTCGGCTTGCAACCTATCGTCTTGGAATCTTGGATAACATCTTTGACTTTGTTGCGAAATGCCTGTTGTCATCATTCAAGGGTGTGGAACAAGGTAAGTTCCATCATGCCTGTTACTCCAAGAAGAATAGCTCATTCCTGGATTACCCTGCCAACAAACCCTCAAAGAGTGTATTTCACAATCTGCATCATCAAATATTTCCTTGACATCATATCACCTAACAATGATATGCTAGATAAGATGAACAGACTTTTTGCTACGTTTCCAGAAATAGATAAGGCTGCCCTTGGTTTTCCTTCTGGTTGGGAAAACGAACCATTGTGGCAATAAAAGGTATATGGAGTGACTACTAACCACCTCACATCACCCACATTTTTTGTAATTTCGGTGTGACAGAAGGTTAAAAACGTTAAATCTTCACCTTTTCGTATCTAATCAGAATCCATATGGGCACTTTTTTATCGTTTAGAGTGTATAATACTGATAATCAACCAATGATAGATACTGGGGTGTCGGAGATAAGGCTAAACTCCATTAATCCTCCATCAATTGCAAATAACTCCATCAATGATGATATTAAAAAAATATATGTTCCTGAAACAAGTTTGGAGAAATATAAATCAGCTCCAATATGGCAAAACTTTTCTGATAGAATTGTACCTATAGAAACGTATTAATTTAACGTGATTTCAATATAAAATTAAAGAACCGACAATTGCCCGTCATTGACAAAATATACATCAATGGCGGGTCTCTCAATGGCTCACTGATTGACAAAAACGGTTATTGTGGCACACGCAATCATAAAGTCAAGAGAACCAGCCTTTGCTTATGGCCTGATTTCTGATTTTTTCAGAATCACTTGTATACTTTTGCACGCGTGCAAGTTACATAAAATAGCCTTTGTGTTCTATCAACCGAAGATTCTTCTCCTGCTTCAATGTGCATCTTATCCGTTTTTGTCAGTTCCTTCACCCAAAATAGTTTATCATAACTAAATAATTTACTTTTTGTTCCCGAATAACAGTTTCAATTGTTTATCAAAGTCGCTCATAATTTCATGGTCTTGAATTATTCGGAACTTGTCATATTCGGTTAAAGCCTTCTCTACGGCTTGCTCATGAGTCACACGACCCGTATCTGGAAGCATGGGGCGGTTGTTTAAGTCCATATACCTCTGCAAGAGGCTTGACCAATCTTTCATTGTCATGAGGATATGGTCTTCTGCTCGTTGCTCAGCGATGTCAATGAAAGCATTGCTCAAGCGATTTAAAGAGTCAACTTCTTTCTCGCTTAGGTAGTTTTTGGCTATGGTTACGTCTGACTTGATGACTCTGCCATTTGGCGCATTCTTCCATGTCGTTAATCCCATGTGTGGTCGTTCTGCATCTGCACGGTCATAGATGATTTCCGCTGCCGTCTGCTTGGTTACTGCATAATGCATCATGTTTTGCACCATCTTGAAGAATGAGCGTGTCTCTTCCGAGTCCTTATTGTAATCAGAACTACACTCGCTATAAATGTCTGTTATCTTCTGGTAGTAGCGACGTTCACTGATGCGAATCTCTCGTATACGGTCAAGCAAGTCGTCAAAGTAGTCTGCTCCGAATACATTCTTTCCTTTCAGCCGTTCATCGTCCAAAACAAAGCCTTTCGTAAGATAATCTTTCAACACGTTGGTAGCCCAGATGCGGAATTGTGTAGCTTCGTAGCTATTCACTCGATAACCTACGGCAATCACCACATCAAGATTGTACATCATTACTTCGCCAGACCATTTATCCGAAGGTAACAAAACTTTTTTGTAAGCATCGGACAAATGGATTTCCCCACTCTCTTCTATCTGCTGTAAATGATAACTGATATTTTGCTGAGTTACTCCAAACAACTCTGCCATTCTTTGCTGAGACAGCCAGAATGTATTGGTGTCGAATACGACCTGCACTTGTACTTTTTCTCGTCTTCCTTTATACATAAGGACAGTCGATTCCATGCTTTTTGCTGCCACGTCTGGAGTCATTGTTGCACTGAAATACTGTTGTGCAGCTTTCACCATCTCCTTTTTCTTGTCGGCATTCATCGCTACAGCCATGCAAGCGGCACGAGAAAGGCGTATGCTCGTAACCTCTCTCACAGCACCGCTTCCAAGTTCAGCCATCTCTGTAATCTCTACAAAGTGCTCACTGAGATGATAACCCTTCTGGGAAGTCCATGCCTGTGCCTTGGCAATGACGCGTTCGAAGTTCCAGTACTTGCCATAGCCCATCACTCTCGCCAGTTTGCGTGAGTTCCACCATTCCTTTCCATTGGCATCCACCTCTCGAAGTTGTTCAAAAGGAGAATTAAGTTCAGGGATATTGCTTGTGTTTTGAATTTCTGTCATAATTCATTCCGTTATTACTTCTTAAACTTTATCAATTCTTCACCACTCATAAATACCGGCTGACCCTCTGCATACTCTTCTTTCTGCTTCGCATCTACCTCGTATTTTTTCTATTTGCATCACCGCACGTCTGATAGCAATTTCAATCTTTTCTATTTCATTGAACATGAGCAGTCTCAGTTTCTTGTCAAAGCGATAAAGCATCATCACCTTTTTGAAGGTGAAACCTTCATTGTACAAATGTGCTGTCTTGGGCATCTTTAACAAAGAATACATATAAGCAGACAATCTGTAATAACCAATATTGTCAAGGTACTGTATGGCTTTGTTTCTATCACAAATCTGCAAACCTCAAGATTCAAGCAAATTAATGAGATTTTAATAAGGTGTCGGCTTTTATTATGCTGTATGTTTTATTATCTCAATCGTATGAAATCGCCTACTTTCGGAGCCGGAGAATCCGGATGCATATCGTTCATTTTATATAGTCTTTCCAGACGAACTCCGAATTTCTGCGAAATGCTGTACATTGAATCGCCATCGCGTACCACATATAAAATGTGTTCTTTGGTAGCGCGGCGGTTTTTCTTCTCCAGATAAACAATCTCTCCGCCTCTAAATGTATAGTCTTTAGGCAGCTCGTTGTACTTGCGCAACTTTCTGCTGCTGATTCCCAATTCTTTGCCCAAGTTTTTAAACGTATCTCCGGGGCGAGCTACGATGTAAAGCAGTCCGTTGGCAAGATAGGGCTGATGCGGATCGGGGTATGTCTCTGCAAATTTAAGTCCGTGCTTCTTGTCGTACCGGTGTAAGTCGTATAACTCGATGAGGTTTATCAGTCGGTTGGCATATTGAGGGTCGGTAGCATATCCAGCTTTCTTCAAACCTCGCGCCCATCCTTTATAATCGGTAGGCGATAGCTGGAACAAGAAAGCGTATCTGGCTCCAGAGCGTAAGAACTTAGAGTGATCTCTATATGAATCTTTGGCGTGTCTGTAGGCGCGGAAACATTCTTGGCGCGCATCATCGTCGTGGCGAACGTTTGGTCCGCTCCATGCACTACCGCATTTTATACCAAAATGGTTGTTCGATTTCCGTGCAAGTTCTCCTTTACCCGCTCCAGATTCAAGCAACCCCTGCGCCAATGTGATACTGGCAGGTATGTGATACAGTTTCATTTCTTCAACTGCTATGGCTCTATATTTGTGTATGTATTCTTCGTAAGCCTGATTTTTACGCATACTTTGTGCGCTGCTTGTCAAAATAGATAGAAGCAATGCCACTGCGATAGATAATGTATGTTTCATCCTGATTTCGTTTTCTGTTGTTTTGAGTGCGTAAAGATAGAAATTTATGCCGATATGTTGCATCGAAAATAAAGTAATGTTTGGTAGCGTACATTATCATTCAGTAAAAAACTGTCAATAAAAAAGCGACATTTGTTTTAAATCATATATCTTTGCCACTAATACAAAAAACTTATTTTAAAAATTAAACGAGATGAATAAAGCCATTATTACCGTAGTAGGCAAGGATACTATTGGTATTATCGCAAGAGTTTGTACCTATCTTGCCGAAAACAAGATTAACATTTTGGATATTTCGCAGACTATCGTACAAGAGTATTTCAACATGATGATGATTGTAGATATGTCGAAGATGACAAAACCATTTGAACAAGTGGTTAGTGAGTTGGTAGCCGAGGGAAGTGCTATGGGAGTGCAGGTAAAATGCCAGCGTGAGGAAATCTTTGACAAGATGCATCGCATCTGATGAATGTTACAGTAAAGAATACGATACGTTATGATAAATATAAACGAGGTTCTCGAAACCAACAAGATGATTGAGAAAGAGAATCTGGATGTGCGCACTATTACAATGGGTATCAACCTGCTGGATTGTGCCGACGGAAATCTGGATGTTCTCTGTAAAAATATATATGATAAAATAACTCGCTATGCGAAAGACCTGGTGAATACAGGTGAGGAGATAGCAAAAGAATTTGGTATACCTATCGTCAACAAGCGTATCTCTATCACTCCGATTGCTTTGGTGGGTGGAGCGGCTTGTAAGACTCCGGATGATTACGTTAAGATAGCGCAGACACTTGATAAGGTGGCTCTGGAATTGGGCGTGAACTTTATCGGCGGATATTCGGCTATTGTATCAAAGGGCATGAGCCGTAGCGACGAGTTGCTTATTCGTTCTATTCCGAAGGCTTTGGCTTGTACGGAAAGAATTTGCAGCTCTATCAACGTTGGCTCTACCAAGACCGGTATCAATATGGACGCTGTTCGTTTGATGGGCGATATCGTGAAGGAAACGGCGGAGATGACCAAGGAGCGTGGCTCGTTGGGATGCGCTAAGCTGGTGGTGCTGTGTAATGCTCCCGATGATAACCCGTTTATGGCGGGGGCGTTTCATGGAGTATCAGAGGCTGATGCCATTATCAATGTAGGCGTAAGCGGACCGGGGGTGGTGAAGTATGCTTTGGAACAGGTGCGTGGTAAAAACTTCGAGGTGCTGTGCGAAACGATTAAACGCACTGCTTTTAAGATTACCCGCGTGGGACAGTTGGTAGCGCAGGAAGCATCGCATCGTTTGGGTGTTCCTTTCGGTATCATCGACTTGTCTTTAGCTCCTACTCCGGCGGTAGGCGACAGTGTGGCCGAGATATTGCAGGAAATTGGTCTGGAATATCCGGGCGCTCCGGGCACTACTGCGGCATTGGCTCTGCTTAACGACCAAGTGAAGAAGGGTGGTGTTATGGCATCATCGTACGTAGGCGGACTGAGCGGAGCGTTCATTCCGGTGAGCGAAGACCAAGGTATGATAGACGCTGCCGTAGCAGGTGCGCTGACTATCGAGAAGCTGGAAGCCATGACTTGCGTATGTTCGGTAGGTCTCGACATGATTGCCATTCCGGGTTCTACTCCGGCAACTACCATCTCGGGTATCATTGCCGACGAAGCGGCCATCGGTATGGTAAATCAGAAGACTACAGCGGTGCGTATCATTCCGGCAGTAGGCAAGGAGATAGGCGATATGGTAGAATTCGGCGGTTTGTTGGGATATGCACCCATCATGCCTGTAAACAAATTCAGTTGCGAAGCGTTTGTAAATCGCGGCGGACGTATTCCGGCTCCTATCCATAGCTTTAAAAACTGATTTTTTAGATGACGGATTATTTAGACGGACTGAACGAGCAACAGCGGGCTGCTGTAGAGTATATAGACGGCCCTTCATTGGTGATAGCTGGAGCCGGTTCGGGAAAAACAAGAGTCCTTACTAATAAAATAGCTTATCTGTTAGACCACGGTTACGAGCCGTGGTCTATTTTGGCTTTGACCTTTACCAACAAGGCTGCCAATGAGATGAAAGAACGTATCGCAAAGCAAGTGGGACATGAGCGTGCACGCTATTTGTGGATGGGTACCTTTCATTCTGTCTTTTCAAGAATTCTTCGTGCTGAGGCTGAGGCCTTGGGATTTACTTCCGACTTTACTATTTACGATGCTTCCGACTCGAAAAGCTTGATAAAGACCATCATAAACGAAATGCAACTCGATGAGAAGGCGTATAAGCCTTCGGCGGTGCAGAGTCGTATCAGCAACGCTAAAAATCATCTGGTTTCACCCGATGCTTACGCTTCATCAGCGGAGGTTCGTAAAGCCGACCAGGAAGCGAAACTTTCGGAGATTCATCGTATTTATAGACGTTATTGGGATAGATGTCGACAGAGCAACGCGATGGATTTCGATGACCTGTTGGTTTATACCTATATATTATTAAAAGGTAAACCAGAATTATGCGCTAAGTATGCAGAGCGTTTCCGCTTTGTCTTGGTAGATGAGTATCAAGATACCAACTACGCCCAGCATATGATAGTGCAACTGCTCACGGAAAAGAGTCGCCATATCTGCGTGGTAGGCGATGATGCCCAGAGTATCTATTCGTTCCGTGGAGCCAATATCGATAATATACTAAGCTTTACCAATCTATATAAGGAGGCGCGACTGTTTAAACTGGAGCGCAACTATCGTTCTACTCAGACCATAGTGAATGCTGCCAATAGTTTGATAGTGAAAAACCGCTCGCAGATTCAGAAAAACGTATTCTCGGAAAAGGAAGTCGGCGATAAAATAGAGGTTAAGAGTGCGTATAGCGATGTAGAAGAAGCCGAAATAGTAGCAAATCGTGTAGTGAAGATGCACGTGCGCGATAATTATGCCTATAGTGATTTCGCCATCTTATATCGTACCAACGCCCAGAGCCGTGTGTTCGAAGAGGCTTTCCGTAAGCGTAGCATCCCGTATCGCATATATGGCGGCTTGTCTTTCTATCAGCGTAAGGAGATAAAAGATGTAATCGCTTATTTCAGATTGGCTGTCAACCCTAATGATGAAGAGGCGCTGAAGAGAGTTATTAACTATCCAGCCCGCGGAATAGGTAATACCACGCTTAGTAAGATTATGCTTGCGGCATCAGAAAACAATGTCAGCCTATGGAGCGTGTTGAACGAACCGCTGACGTATAACCTGAATGTAAATAAAGGTACTCATACCAAGTTGCAGGCTTTCCGTGACTTGATAGCCGGATTCATAGAACAGGCTTCGCAGGAAGATGCGGCCGAGTTGGGACGTGAAATTATTATGCGCTCAGGAATCAGAGCCGACATTTATCAAGACCGTTCGCCGGAGAGCTTGAGCCGTCAGGAGAACATAGAGGAAATGATGAACGGCATAAACGATTTCTGTGATACACGTAAGGAAGAAGGTAATGACCATGTATTTCTTACCGATTATCTTTCGGAAATCTCTTTGCTGAGCGACCAAGATGAGGAAAAGGACGAGGATACTCCGAAGGTTACATTGATGACTATCCACTCCGCCAAAGGGCTGGAGTTCCCTAATGTCTTTGTGGTGGGACTGGAAGACGGTCTCTTTCCAAGTATGATGTCGGGCGAATCTATGCGTCAGTTGGAAGAAGAACGCCGATTGTTTTATGTAGCGATAACCCGTGCCAAAGAGCATTGCTTCTTATCGTACGCCAAGAGTCGCTATCGTTATGGAAAAATGGAATTCAGTGTGCCGAGCCGTTTCATGAAAGATATAGATGTGCGATATCTGAATGTAGCGCAAGCCGATACCGTAGCGCAGAGGGTAGACGAAGGGGTACGACGTTTCCGCAAGGAGGCGGATGAGCGTCCTTCATATTATAAGGCAGAAAATAACGGTCCATCTATGTTCGACGGTGGAGCGATGCCAGAAGAACCCCGCCATTTCGTTAAACCGCTTTCGGAACGTAAATTGAAGCGAGTTGATTTGTCGTCTTCTTCGTCTTCATCTTCATCGGCGGGAGTTGCTACCACATCTACAAACGAATGGGGAATAGCGGTAGGCAAACGAGTAGTTCACGCACGCTTCGGTAGGGGAGAAGTGATTAAGGTTGAAGGCGCAGGCGAAAACTGTAAGGCTACCATCAGCTTTGCCAATGCTGGCGTAAAGCAATTGCTGCTTAAGTTTGCCAGATTTGAGAAAATAGAATAAAAACAGGTGTATAAACATAAGACTTATATATAAAAGTATGTTCGATGTAACGAAGGTCCCATCACCGTGTTATGTGATGGAAGAAGATTTGCTCAGAAAGAATCTAAGCTTGATAAAGAGTGTGGCAGATAGCACAGGTGTAGAGATAATATTGGCATTCAAGGCGTTTGCCATGTGGAAGTCGTTTCCTATATTCCGTGAGTATATCCGTTATACTACGGCCAGCTCTGAATACGAGGCTCGTTTGGCGTTCGAGGAGTTTGGCAGTAGGGCGCACGCTTATTCTCCGGCTTATACCGAGCAGAACTTTCCTGCTTTTCTGAAATACTGCAGTCATATTACTTTTAATTCATTGTCGCAGTTCGCTCGTTTTTATCCGATGGCGAGGGCTGCAGCTCAACCTGTATCGTGTGGTATTCGTGTTAATCCTGAGTATTCTGAAGTAGAAGTCGAGCTATATAACCCATGCGCTCCGGGTACCCGTTTCGGAGTGATGGCCGACCAATTGCCCGATGTCTTGCCCGAAGGTATAGAAGGTTTCCACTGTCATTGCCATTGCGAGTCGAGTTCATACGAGTTGGAACGTAGCTTAAAGCATATAGAAGAAAAGTTCTCGCGTTGGTTCCCTCAACTGAAATGGTTGAACTTGGGAGGCGGTCATCTTATGACACGAAAAGACTATGACGTAAAGCACCTCATCGGACTGCTGAACGGACTGAAGGAGCGTTATCCTCATCTTCAGATTATAATGGAACCAGGTTCGGCCTTTACTTGGCAGACTGGCCCGCTGGTGTCTTCTGTAGTCGATATCGTAGAGAACAGAGGTATCCGCACCGCAATTCTCGATGTCAGCTTTACATGCCACATGCCCGATTGCTTGGAAATGCCTTATCAACCAGCGGTACGCGGAGCCGAAACTCTGCCTGCCGATGCCGTAAAGACAGCTTCTCCAGAAGAACATGTATATAGATTAGGTGGTAATAGTTGCTTGAGCGGTGACTATATGGGAAGTTGGAAGTTCGACCACGAATTGCAAATAGGCGAACGTGTAGTATTCGAAGACATGATACATTATACTATGGTAAAAACTAATATGTTCAACGGTATTCATCATCCGTCGGTAGCTATAAGTCGTTCTAACGGCGAGTTAGAAATCTTCAAAAATTTTGTCTACGAAGATTATCGCGACCGTATGTGTTGATGTTAAAAGGTAGTGTTTTTATGTAGTTCATCGCATTGATTTTTATGAATTCTCCAGGCTTATATCCGAAAAAATATAAGATTTGAGTAAAAAAAGTGCGCAATGTTTTGGAAGTTTCACAAAAAGCACTACCTTTGCACTCGCAATCGAGAAAACTACTTTCGTTGCGAGAAATTGCGGAAATAGCTCAGTTGGTAGAGCATAACCTTGC
>ULVX01028563.1_pt1 | contig 14521 bp, 24 predicted proteins | sample 1959811 | NCBI WGS metagenome assembly ULVX01 (sample SAMEA4835797, study PRJEB28245) | human gut metagenome | biome: gut microbiome; material: fecal sample | place: Denmark | collected 2008
AATAAGGATACAGCCATACTATCCTTTACTTTATTATTACTTAACCATACACTACAGTCTGTGAAGATAGTAGTGTTTTAAACTGATTATTAACTTAAAATTAAGATAAAATGCTAAGGTACACAATTTTAGATATTATTATCAACAATAATGATAATATGTCACAAGAAACATTTAAATGCTTTATAGAAGCTATTAAAGAAAATCCAAAAATTGATCTTATGAAAGAAATAAATCAAGAAGTAGGAGGAATAGGAAATATTCAACATCGTATAATTTTACGATACGATAATGAATTCATACCTGTAATAAAAAATATCATTGGAGACTTTAATCTAACTAATAATATTAAAAGTTAAAATTATGAAAACAAGAAAACACTTTATCAGAAAGTATGAACTCTTAGCAAGATGTATTCAAACTAACTTAGAGTTATTTATACTACAATAGTAATGCAGCCATAGACAGTGGCAAGCCTGTAAATGCAGAGCCAACTACATGTAGTATTAGTATCATCGTAGTGTGTGGTACAATTATTGTAAGCACTATCTAAACTCAGTATGAAGGAGTTTTCACTATTTTAGATTTGAAAAATAGTTCTGAGCATCTGTCACTGGATGAACAAAGAGTGACAACGTAACTATGCGTAAATAGTAGGGGACAGCATTAGCTGTCCTCTTTATATATTTAATCAATAAACTAAAAGATATGACATTAGAACAATTTCAGAATCTTAGAATAGGTGATTTAGTAGTAACTAAGTCAGCTGGTAATCAAAGTAGCGTTAATCCTGTTACTAATATTGATCGTAAGAACTCAAAACTACACATAGGTAAAACTGGCAAATGGCGTAGTTTCCTTCAATTTGAAGTATTAACTACAGATTATGTAGTTAAATATATCAAACGAAGACTAAATAGTAGATCATCTCCTTACTTTACTATCGAAGTTAAGAGTGATACTGAAGTAATATTTAAAATTCATAAAAAGGTACAATTCAATCAATGAAAAAATTAACAAGTAAACAAAAAACTAGAAGGCAAATATTATTTAATATGCCTTATATATTACTTAATTTCCTTATAAAAAAGAAAGCTCTAAGTAGTTTTTTAAACAATACTAGTAAATATGCAATACTTCATAATATAAGTTTACATTATATTTATAGAAGGTTAAGAGATCCTTATGCAGCAATTGAATGTACATTTGCATGGGATTGTTCAAAAGAGGGGTATTCTTTTTGGAAAGAACTTAATATAGAATATAAACAGATATGGGAAATGAGTGATTCTGGCACATTGTTATTACTATCAGATTGTTAATATATTTATTAGTATTATTAGCAATAGTAACAGCAATAGTATTTACAGCAAATAGTATTTAATCAATAAATAGTTATTATGCAAAAATTAATGTATTTTTTATTTGGACTCATAACTGCATTATTTGCAGCTGTGATGATTATTGAACATCAAGGAATATATTTCTTTGATGAAGAAGTGTATGTACTGTTATATACCGATTACTGGAATTATTGGTATTACTCTAAAGTAGTGATAATCGCACTATTTATATTCTGCGTATTATCTTTTGTATATACACTAGGAAGTGGATATAAAGACAAAAAAGATGGATACGAAGAAATCAAACCAAGCTGATCTAGCAGATATTTGGTGGAATAAGTTTGAAAACTGGTATGAAACACATCCAGTAACAAGAGTATTAATTGTAATAGATGCAATATTAATAGCATTTATATACTTAGTATTAACTTAAAACATTATCAAAATGAGTAAATTTTTATTATTACATGACAATGAGAGTAAAGGAAAACCAGCTGCTGTAAGAGCAGATCTTATTTCTTCAGTTATACCATCAGCAGAATATCCAGAAGGATCTTCTATCTATATTCTAGTTTGTGACGGAGAAGATATAGTTCTTGAAGCAAGAGAATCAGTAGAAGAAATCTACTCAATGTTAAACAAATAAAAACATTTATCAAGAATGAAAAGTAAACATATATTTTGGCTATTTGCAGCAATAGCAGCATTAGCAATTTTTATCAGTTGTGCAAAACCTCATCCAAGAGAAAAGCAAATCCCTGAAACGGATACAATTGAACAAATAATAGCACCAACAGTGCAAGAAGTATTACAGTGGCGTGAAAATATGAGATTAGACAAGTATGTAGATAGTGTATTTCTGGTTATACCAGAACAAGTACTAACTCAAATACTTGTGACTAAAGGTACAGATTTATCAAATCATGAAATTGTATCTATTTATATTAGTAATAAAGACTTTTATGATAAATTAATAAAGAGGAGTATGGATATACAAAAAGAATATATACCAGATAGTATGCCAAAATCCTCATTACCACAACCTAATAGTGACTCAATCCATGCCGCAGTACATTAGAAAATTAGTGTTAAAACACGAAGATGAATCTCTAGAACAATATGAAACTAGAGTAAATAAAGAATTAGAAAAGCTTGAGAATTATAGTGGAGATGAAGCATGTACTCATTTATTTGCAACAGATTCACAATATTTAGCTACTCTAATGTTTTGTAAAAAAGATAATCCTACAAATAAGAAAATAGAATTTTAAATCCCATCAGATAAAGCTGTATTAGTTCGTGAGAATAGATGCAGCTGCCTCCTTACTGTGAGAATCAGTGACAAACATGTGGGGCTTATATCTAATTCAAATTAGTATTAGTGCAGACGTTAAAACCATGTACTCCAATAAGATTAGTTTGACAGCTATATCTGCTTATGAGTTAAAACTAAGTGAGAGTCATTTTTAATTAGTATTTCAATTAAGCTGTATTGGTGTAGAAGCCGAACAACGATGTGAATCGTCAAGCCTGTAATATACTGCAATATGTTGTATAAATTACGTATTAATTTCTTCATTTACTGTAAGCGTATAGTAAAAATGTGTGTTAATATATAATTAAGATTGATAAAACCTTCCAGTTGCAGCTGGACGTCCTCAAAATATTGTATAATTAAAACTATTAAATATGTAAGAATGAATATTTTTAAGAAAATTAAACTAAAAGTTAGCAGTTACAGAAGGCTAAAAGCCTATCAGAGTAACATTAAACGACTTGCTGAAATAGAATTATTAAGTAATCCTAAGCGGCAAAAAGAAGTTGCATTACGTTCACAATGTTTGATTCATGGGCATAAATGGAAAAATGAGCCTAATAACAATGAATTAAATATTCCTATTACTAAAAGAACTTACTGTGAAAGATGTGGTAAGTACTATAGTCAAGAAATTTATAAACAACTTTAAATTCATATCAAATGAAATCTTTAAACTTTGTAATTATTGGAATTCCTGCATCAATTAATCAGGAGAGTATTGTAACAGCTGTAGCTCTTATGGCTAAGAAACTTGGTCTACAAGAAGTACATACGGAAATACTTGAAACAAGTAAATTCGCTACTACTACTTCAAATGTACAAGCAATCGAAGCTGTCTTAAAAGACGTTATCACAGTATGTACTGCCGCTGGTTTAATGAATATCGCTGCAATTAATGCCAATTTTTGGAAATTAATTGAAGATGGTAAGTTAACTAGACCACAAATTGAAATGATGCTGGATGAAAAAGAAGTTACAATTGAGTATCTCAACAAAAAGGGATGCGCTTATATCTTTGATCTTTTAATGCAAGCTATTAGAGTGTTATAAGCTATGGGAAAGACCTATAAAGAATCTCATTTTCCAGGTTCTAAACAATCAGGAAAAGCAGCAGAATATCAGTCTAAGAAAAAGGCTAAACATTCTAAAATGCAACCGTATAAAAGGGAAAGAGCTATTGTCTAATTAAGAATTACTAATTAAGTAGTTATGATAGAATCCAATCAACAAAGAAGGTTATAACGCCAGACCCCTAAAGGTGATTAATACCTACGGACTATACAACGGTCAACCTTATTTAAGGTCAGGAGAAGGAAAAGGGCTAGCTATCAAATAAGGCGTACAAATAGATAGTATAACTTTCTATTTCTTTATTATTATGTGGACAAAAGAAGAATTAGAAAAGAAAACAAAAGAAGAATTAATAGATATCATTATTCAGATACAAATAGATATTGTAGAAGAAAGGAATGATATCTATGATATTTTGAATTAGTTCGTTCACTTAAATAAATCAATTATTAACAATTAAAAATCAAAAAAAATTATGAAGAATTTTATGAATTTAACAGCAATTGTGTTAGGTGTAGCAATGTTATGTGATAAAGCAGCTGATGAAGCATACAACTTTGAAGCTGGAATGAAAAAGCAAGAAGAAAAAGACGGCAAAGTTGAAGCATCAGCAGTTACTGAAGCAAAGAAACAGATTCAACAGGAACAACTTGAACGTGATTCTCGTGAGGTAAAACGTAGAATTCAAGACTGTGAAAAGGCTGTTTCTAGAGCTGAAAGATACGGACGTTTTGCATCAAAACACAAAAACATTATGAAAGACTTTTCTGAAAGTCTGAAGAAAGCTCAAGCTGAATTTGAAGCTACTGGTGATTACAAAGCTTGGGACAAAAAGTACTCAGAACTTACAGATAAGAAAGACGAAGCTATCGCAAAAGCGAAAGAAGAAGTCTTTGGTTCAAGATACGAAAACATCTATCTTTAATCAACATCCAAACTCTAAATGCTTTTATGCTAAATAGAGTAAAAGTAAGCCCTGCAAACTGTATAAGTCGCATTGTCGCATTAAGGAGTTCAGGCAAAATGAACTGAATTGACAGTTCTATTCAATGCTTTTATGCTAGTAATAGGATATTATGCCTACTGATCACGTGCTATAAATAGATCATTCTTTATTTGAATGCTTTTATGCTGATAAAATAAAGGATAGTCTCATAGACGAAAAACAGTAAGTATATCAAAATACATATACATATAGTACTTATATGTCTATATTTCAATCGAGTCTCTAGCTTACTAGATGAGCACTTGGTATAATATGTATTCTGTCAAAGATCTTTAAATTCTAAAGTAATAGAAGCTTTATGCTGTTATATACTAGATTTAATGCTTTTATGCTCGTAATCAACAGTATATACTATTACTTTAGAATTACCTTATTAAGTATAGAGAGCTTGATCGTTCTCTATGCTACTATTGACTGTTAGGTCATTATATGCCTGAGCAAGACGAGTCTTCGCCGACTCTACCTCCACTATAGAATAATAACAAGGGGGTATGTATGTATTGATTGGCAGAAACAGTAATGAATAGGTCAATAACGTCAGAAATGACAAACATTTTGTAACAGACTATACTCGTATCGCAGCGTGATACGATAAGTCAACGGCTAAGCTAATGTCGTAAAAAGCAGGTTACGGATCGTGCAAATGGATAGACACAGGTAGACAATACTGAAGAGTGCGGGTTCGAGTCCCGCTCCGTAAACAAATATTATCAAAATTAAAAACAAAGAGTATGAAAACAGATTATAACAAAACAGCAATCATTCCTTTAGATTATAGCAAAGGAAGTAAAGGTTTATGACTAGCAGTTAAAAAGAATAATAAATATATTCTAAGATTACTAGCTATATTTGAAACAGCTCTCATTGAACAAATCAAAATAAGTAACAGAGATTTGTTTGATTATAATGTATTTTACAATCTGAAAGAAGCATTATTAGATTATGATTTTACTTTAACTAAAAAGAATTATAATCAATTAGATGCTTTAGCTTCAATAAATGAAAAGAAACATTATGAACAATATTTAAAAATATTTTGTAGATGAAAAAGAAAACTTTAAATCAATTAAAGGCTAGTAGGAGAAATCTTGCTCTTATGCTTTTAGCTGGAATGATTACCAATTTAAAGCATATTAAACACTTTGTTAGAGATACCGAAATAGTAATTAGAATAGATACTATAATAACAGCAATAGGAAGATTACAGTCTGCAATTAGAGAAACTACTTATGAATCGTGGTCGGCATAAAAAGGGTAAAGAAAAAGAATTCAATACTCAAGCAGAAATCTTAGATACTATACAGAAAGAGCTTCGTGTATTATTATCAAATAGTAGGACTGATTATTATGCAAAAGCATGGATTAGTAGTAATAATGGAAGAGACTATTATAGAATAGTTTCGTGGTATATTAACGATACGTATTATCTTGATGATTTTATAAGTCAAGTTAAAATAACACTTGATAAAGTAACTATTAAAAATAGTATTTATACAATTAAGTTTGAATTTGGACATAATACAAAAATATTTAAATATAAACATGGATAAAAAAGGCTTAAGAGGTTTTATTAGGAATAGATTGCCTAAGACTTGGGAAATTGTTCTTACAAGAGAACGTAAACTTACTGCGTTCATTGAGTATGTGTATGAAGCAACTCCATCAGTAATGAAGGGAGGTAGAGGTTGGCGACGTGGTGTACATAACATTTCAGTCGGATTCAATAGATGCAAAATCTATGAAATGTTTCAAGCTGAAAAAAGTAAAGAAGGCTTGATATATTGGGTAGGCATCTATAATAAAATTAAAGATCTTGAACATCAAATGAATTAACATGGAAATTGTTCAATATGTTCGCTGGACTGAACCAGGAGAGCGAGAAAGACTACAAGAAGTAATGCAGCAATGCAGTGGAGAGATGGAATTCAGAAAGAAAGTAGCTTCTGAATTCAACATTAGTCCAATGGATGCAGCAGTTGTAGTAAAAAGATTCAAAAACGAATTTATCAAAATACTTAAAACAAAAGGATTATGTTAAAAGCAGGTATGTGGATCGCACAAGGTCCAGAAACTAATGTATTGCTCCTTTTAAGCGGAGTAGAACCATTATTAGAAGTAGTAGGTGCAATTGATCTTAATTACTTTAAACAGAATGGTAAAGCTAAAGATCTTACTAAAGACAGTCCTGAAGTAGTAGATATTATGATGTATCCTGAAAAGTATACATTCGCATTACCATCTATTACTGAAGTAGTTGATAATGTAGGTATTGGTGATTTACAAACTCTAGAGGGCTTAGGTGAAGATTCTAGAAAAGATAAAATCATCGAAGAAGGTATTGCTTACTATAAATCAACTTTACCATTATATGGTATAGAACAAGCTAAAGTAAGAACTAGACTGCATTTAAAGAAGAAATACAGCCTAAAAATGTCTCAAGCTAACTATGTATTCACTGTAATTTGTAAAGCACTAAACAGAGAACTATAATGAGCGATTTTAAGAGACTTATTGAAGCACTCAATGCTGAATTAGAGGAACCTTATAGGTTTACTTTAGACAAGATTATATCTTCTGCAAATTTTGATACTAAAGTATTAGGATATGCAGATAGTGTATTAGATGATTGGGCAAATATACCACCTAATTTAAAATCTAAGATAGTTACTAGTAACACTTGTCTAAGTATCAATAAGTGGATAAATAGAAGACTGTGGATGGATATTCTTAATAATCTGTTAGAAGATAAAATATTAAGTCTTCAGACTAGATTAGTAAGAGTAAGGATTGCTATTAATATGTCATTGAAAATGGCATATCCTCTCAATGAAGAAGAGAAAGAAGAATGGCGAGAACACATTTCTGAAGTATTTTATAAGAGATGTTTTGCAATAAATAATTATTATTGCAGAGAGATCATAAAACTTCCCTTCTGATTTTAAGGGTTATAGTTATTGGGTTAACTATAACTCACTAAATCCTAATTTAGCTTTATATGACGCAAGAAATTATTGATCTCATAGAGCAAGCTAAAAAAGGTTCTCAAAAAGCATTTAGTGAATTATATTATAGATATAAATCAAACATTTGGTATACTATACTTAATGTAGTAAAAAATACTGATGTCGCTGATGATTTAACATCTATAGTATTCACTAAAGCTTATGAGAAACTTTCTACTTATGTAAATCATATTTCATTTGAAATGTGGTTAAAAACAATTGCTGTAAATGCATCAATTGATTATATACGTAGAAATAAAAAAGAGCAATTAAATAACTATGTTGATGAGGATGAAAGTCCTATTCAACTATCTGATTTAGAGAAGAGTCCTGAAGAAAATTTAATTCTAAAGGAAAAATTAGATATAGTCTTACAAGCTATACCCACTTTAAAAAAGAAATATAGAGATTTAATTAATGCTCGTATAGATGGCTTATCTTATAAAGAAATAGCTAAAGAGCTTGCAATGAATGAATTAGCTGTAAAAGGTGATTTAAACAAAGCAAGACAAAAACTTAAACAGAAAACAGATTATTAACAAACACTTTCAACAATATGACTAGTTTTTGTTTACTCCTTTTAGGAGCATTAGCATCTTTTATCATTTCTAGAATGTGTAAAAGTGCTAGTTTGTACGTATTCTTAGTATGCGTACTTTTACTAGGCTTTGTTGTAGGTACTGGAGTAAAAAAGGTAGTTGCAAATACCTCTAATACTCCTTCTCAAGAATTAGTTGTTACTATGGCTCCTAATCCCACATCTCAAGGTTCTACTGCTTTTGTAGGGACAGTAGATAACCAATATTACGAAATGGGTCAGGAAGACGGAGGTGAGACATTAGTAACAACTGATAGAGATAAAATACCTACTATGCCTAATGATGCAGAGATAGAGGATGACAGTTGACTATACTTAATTTATAATTTAAGTGTATTTAATTGTTAAGTTATTAATTTATTTAAGTAAAGCTGAAGAAAGGCAGCGTAATCATAATCAATATGAGTAAAAAGAATAAAGGCGGAAAGACTCCAAGTGCAAAAGCAGCAAGAAATTTAGAAGCTTTAAAGAAGGCTAAAGAAGCCGTAGAATCTAAAGCTAAAGTGGAAGAAACAAAAGTAGAAGATCCTAAACCAGTAGAAAAGAAAGTTGAAGAAAAACCTGCTGAAGAAAAGAAGAAAGGCGGTATTTATCAGACTCCTACTGGTAAAACAGCATATGAAACTCATATGTTGTGTACAAAATCACCGTATATGAGTTTACTTTCTCTCAAAATTGAGAAAGATAGTAAAGGCATTGAGAATATCAAGGCTGACTGGAAAAACAATGAAACTAGTGAAACTACAAGTGTACTTTTCCCAGTTTCAAATGTAAAGAAAGGAGACGGTATTGATGTAAAACGGATCAAAGAAGGAATTAAGAATCCTATTTCTGCTAAGACTCCTGAAGCTAAACCAGCAGAAGAGACAAAGAAGGAAGATCCTAAACCAGAACCAGTTGACAAAAAGCCTAAACAGCAGAAGTCAAAGAAGGAGAAGATAGAAGAAGTAGAAGCTGAAGAAATTGATTTAGCTAGTACTCCAACTATCAAAACAAGCAACTCTCCTGTACCTAACGTTGTAACTCAGAACAGTGACAGAATTGATGCAAATCACTCAGTAGATTTGATGAATGCAATTCTGAAGCGTCGTGAAGAGATTAAAGACGATCGGGCAATGTATCAAGCAACAGGAAAACAGGCAGACCTTATGATGTTTGTATTAATTCAGAAATGGAATGACCAGTTCAAGAATGATGCAAAAGAACAAGGTTTTACTGTGAACGAAGAAATGTTTGCATATTTGAATGAAACAGCTTCTTTGTTCCTTGGTGTTAATTTGCTTCCTAGCAAAACATCTGATGGACAGCTCGAGATTAACTTCAAAGATGCTGTCGCAAAGACAAATCCTGAAATGCAAAAAGCTTTAGAACAAGATGCTAAAGTTCCGCAGACTCAGGAAATGCCAAAACCTGAAGAATGTGTCACAGATGAACAGAAAGTAGCAGCAATGTGTACTATTATGAACATGCGGCACAAGCAGAAGTCAGGAGGTATAGGTAAGAACGTAGCAAATATGATTGAATTTGCACGAGAAGCCTATAAACTTGACAAAGATGCAGAACCAGCACAAGTATTAGCAACTGTATTACTTAAGATGAAGGAAGCAGGACGAAACGCTACATTGCTTGAAGGTTGTGCGAATGCTATTTGGGGTAATTTAACTGGTAATTTGTCAGTTCTAGCATCTCATGCTTGGCTTAAGAACCAATTAACAACATACAACGATGCGCAAGTTGCTAATGTTGTGAAAGTATTCTTAGCTAAGAAGATTGCTGATGAAACTGCAAAAAACAATAATTACGAAGAAGAAGCAAAACGGTATTCTCAATTAATTAGTGGAACTAATGACGATCTGATCAATCGTATTATTACTTCTGCTAATAACGAAGGTAAAGATGAAGACAAACTTGTATATCCAGAAATCAAGGGTTTAAATCTTAAAGGTAAACACATTTCAGCAATAAAGACTGTAAACAATCTACGGATTGCTTATGGAGCAGAAATGAATGACAAGATGTTGAAACAAGTAATGCAGAAAGTATCTGGCTTGTATACATCAACCTCTTTGAATCCTCTTACTTTCTATATTGAGAAATCTGCGTATGCTACTAAAAAGTAACAACTAACGCATTATCAAAATGAGTAAAAGACCAACAGTTTTAATTACGCTAGCAATGCTAGCTTTCGGTGGTTATGTAGGTTTTGTAACTAATTATACAAATACCGCCACCGCACATGAATATGTGATTCCGAAGTTCACAGATGTACCTCGGGCAAAAGACTTTAATATTGATATTAATTTGAACAATAACGCTATAAAATTAAATGGACAAAGCAACCCAGAACAAAATATCAATGTTGAAATCAAAAAGAAAGACAGTATCATCTATCTAACTTCTATTGTAGAGAAGGAAGTACCTAAATACATTAAGGTAAGAGAACTGCCATCAGTTAAAGAGAATAAAACCACTTGTACGGATATTCTCCAAAGACTGAAACAACAACAATCAGAGAAGATGAATCTGAGTCGCAACTAGAACAGCCAATGCGATTATAGAGCTATAATGGTGTATATCCAGAGATGTCTAAATCAAAGGATTAGAAAGTAAATGGTTAGATTACTTTCTTAAAATTAAGATAGTACAGAATATTAGTAGGAATAGGGTATAGCTACAACTATAGACTATTACTGAAAGTATAATAACTTGTTATGTCTATATACTATCTATAGACTGAAAAGATAACAAGAAATAGGGAGAGCGTGTACAACCCTATTGTATCTATGAGAACCGTTTGGAGATAGAATACAGAAGACGCGATTAGTAAGGAGCAGCTTACAAAATCGAACCGTACAAGGGGAACGAAATCCTCTTAAGTTACTCGCAGACTTATCATAGTTTGAATCAAGAAGGAGTAATAAACACGATGATGCCTAACAAATCGTAGTGTCCAAGACTACGTGCTGAACATTATCGAGCATATAACGCTCTAGGGTAGCTCCAAACTCCCCTTTACGACATAGATCGTATAAAAATGTCAGTATAGTGTTCTATATTTATCTAAACAGTTATATTGTAACTTAATAAGTTTAGAGACAGTATATATGAAGGTACTTAGTTATAATATTATAGCACTACTTATTGAAAAAATATTGATAGATTATCTGGATTAGGTATAAACCTATACACAATGTTATGTTAATCAGTACATAGCTAATCCTAAGCTTGTATTACTATACATTCCAGTATAGAGGGATAGAGTGACGAAGTGAGTAGTAGATTGTGTGCCTTTTGGCTGAGTAGCAATGGTCCAATATTAATAAATAAGGAATCCTGCAACGGACCTCTTCAGAGAATGAGGAGTATGTGAGTTCAAGTAATATTATAACAAACTCAGTTGTTATCTTATCTGAGTATAAACCTAGAGTGCTTTGCAACAGGAATATAAAGATAACTAGCGGATGAAGTGCGCAATAACACTATTTCAATACTAAGCAGAAGACATAAAGTTTAGAAGTACTAAATTATTCTTATCCAGAAGCATAACTGGAGTTTTATCAAATTTGCACAAGGTGAGATACTCTATCCTTAAGAGTATATGTGAAGGTGAGCATCGCCCCACTCCTGGGATGAAGAGAAGCGGACACATTAAAAGACGGACACGAAGCAGATCGGAGAAAAATCTGTGTATTGCACTAGATAGTAGTCTTAACGGGAAGTGACAGAATGTAAATCTATTTAGGAAGTCTTTATTACGAGAGAATTAACATGTTTAACTTAACTAATGAGGAAGTTCAATGGTAGGTTTTAGGACGAGTAGTGATAAGATGACGAAAGTAAATCCGAGCCACCCTCGACTGTACGATATAATTGCTGACATTAGAACCATCTAAAGTATATTGCGCAACAATATATGTAAAGTGACGCTGATTCCTTACATTAAAGGATGATAGGTGGAAATCCTAAGAATTATGTGCAGAATAAGAACAAAGTCGTAAGTACACGCAGCAGTTAGAGTAAACTAACAAGGCTATAGAGTGGGTGTTTTGAAACATAAACAGCTCAGTAATAAAACCGGTAGAAGCATTACCGATAGCTAATTATAACATTTGTAAGTTATAAAGCATATGCAGTACTCCTCACTATAACAGGAAAAGAGCACGCTATAGTGACTGTTAGGCTCTTAAAATAATCAGGAACTAGCATAACATTCGATTTTCAGATAATTTCAGTTATAATGTTATTTGATGGGTATAAATCTCCTACCGTTGGGGTCCCGTTGTACCTCTTTAGGTATTAACTAGCATAACATTCGATTTTCAGATGTCGAATTACATATTTCTTTAGTTTAGTATTAATAATCTTATGAAGAACGGCTGACTCATCTGTCTCATGAGTAAAGTCCTACGGGGAATGCCGAGTGAAGTAATAACATCACGTTCTAGTAGTAATATTAGTAATATGAAGACTTATTTTATAGTTTTTCAGATTAATATCAAATCTTAGCAGAATTACGTTATAGAGTTCATATTGTTTGAATACAAAAGTAGCATTTGAAGTTTAATTTTAAACGAGAGATATAAGACACTCTACTACTTATATGAAGAACTCTATAGCTCAACTTTTTAAGTAAACATAGTATTAACTAACTCCGTAGGTAAAATCAATTACGGAATCAAGAAAGGAGAAAATTATGGATAAAAATTATGAAAGCGTGTTTAAGAATCCTGAAGGATTTACTCAGCAAGAAGTATCATCATTGCGTACTAAAGTAATTGCTTATAGCCGGGCATTGGTTGGTCGGCGGTTAGCTATTCCTGTAAGTGATAATTTGGATTTGAATTACAAGAAGAAACTAGCTGGCGATATGACAGGTCTAATACTTGCAAATCCTATGAAAAAGTATATGATTGAAACTGTTGATTTATTCAACGTGGATATCGTGCGGACAGCAAATGGCAAAATTGTCATTATGTTCAATAATGATGAAAAATTGCAATTTGACTTACGGGCTGATGTAGATACTATTCTGAAAGCTGGTCCGAAGGATGTTCAGGACGCTATTCTGAAATTTGAAGCAACAGGAGAGCGGAGTTTCTTCTGGAATGTGAAGATGGTAACTGAAGTTGTCACTCAGTTAAATCAAAGTAATTTAACTGATCTTAACAATTTTATTGATGAGTTAGCAAACCAAGGTGCTTCTTTGGAACAAATCAACAAAATTACTAAGGACGACACTGAAGCTTACTATAAAAGCATTGACGAGTAATCATTCTTAAGTATATAAACTATGGCAACAAATAAGAAGCCAATAGATTCATATCACTTGCAAATGTTAAAGCTAATTATGTCAGATCCACGTATTCAAAACAATTTGCTGATGGATGGAAGCAAAAAGATAAATGTTGGAACTGATGGAACTATATTAATAGGACGCCACAAATATGGTTGGGTAAATAAGTGGTTTAATTCCTATTATGTAATAGACTTTTTTAGTTTAGTACAAAGAATAGCTTTTATCATTACAGGTGTAGAAAGTAACAATTGTGACAAGTCAGGTTTGGTTGGGTTTCTGACAGAAGCAATTGACAAAGTACTTAAGAAAGATGAAAAAGAGAAAGTAATCGAGTTACTATTATATTATTGTACATTACTTGATGAAAACAATCCATTGAAATTGACCTATGATATTACAAAAGATGACCCAGGCTTTGATAAAAATATGGGTAATAGCAAGCGTCGCAGAATGGTTGGGATAGCTAATGCTTGTATTGACTTTGGGTATGAAAGAATACCCGTTAATTTACATGTTGAAGGAGATTTATAATCGAATATATACATTTGGTTGGGTTCGTATTAAGTAGAAAATAATTGAAAACAACATAAAACCAGTAAGAGTATATACATTTGGTTGGGTTCGTATATACTCTTACTAAACTGCCTCTGATAATGTTACTAAGGTAACTAAGTGTTGGAAAGCCGAGAGAATAAGAATCGGATGCCATATCGAGATGTGACAGAGGCTCTAGAATTTGATCTTGCCTGTCTTAATTCTTAATTTTTTGTAGTATATCAGTGGTCTGTGAAGATAGCTGATATTTTAAGTTATTAAACCTTGATCAGTTTAATAGCTACACAGGTAGACTTTCTAATATACTAAAAATAATTAATTAATTGTCAAAT